>JGI10211J14876_10000076_pt1 | contig 33850 bp, 40 predicted proteins | sample Etolagsediment_FD_14876 | JGI IMG/M metagenome (IMG submission 14876)
CCTTTGAAAAACATTAAAAATCTTAAAAAACTTGATCTTGCGGGTACCAAATTTTCGGACGTTTCACCTTTGAGTAATCTTGTTAATCTTACGTACCTTTATCTTGTGAATACCGAAGTTTCGGACATTTCATCTTTGAGTAAGCTTGTTAATCTTAAAGAACTTTATCTTTGGAGTACCAAAGTTTCGGACATTTCGCCTTTGAGTAATCTTGTTAATCTTGAGAAACTTGGTCTTAGGGGTACTCAAGTTTCGTATCTTTCACCTTTGAAAGCCCTTAAAAAACTTGAGGAACTTTATCTTGAGTGTATTCTTTATTATGGCCCATTTCCGGATATTTCGCCTTTGAGTAATCTTGTTAATCTTACCTACCTTTATCTTGGAAATACCGATGTTTCGGACGTTTCACCTTTGAGTAATCTTATTAATCTTAAAGAACTTGATCTTCGGGATACCAAAGTTTCGGACATTTCACCTTTGAGTAATCTTATTAATCTTAAAGAACTTAATCTTAGACATACCCAAGTTTCGGATATTTCACCTTTGAATAGTCTTAAAAAAGCTGGTCTTGAAATTATAAGATAATAATCATTTTTGTGATCTCAAAATGCCCCCTTTTCCCAAGACCTCGCAAAAATGTACACTTCCCATATTACTCTCCTTATCAAGAATAAAGAACAACATAAAGAAGTTAAGCCACTTAAATTACACCATGTATCCCCCAATAGAGCAAAACTATACCTATACTGTAAATGCTCGTAAAAATATACATAAGTGTACATTTTTACGAGCATTTTTATGAACATAGAACAGCCACCGAAATCGGTATATTCTCTTGTTTTGTTATCAATTCCCATTAAAAATATAATATCGTTATTAACTATCGTGTATGGTATTACTCCAGCTCTAAAACAAATCATCTCCATACGAAAATACAATCATTGCTATTATGAATAATACTGTTCTTAATATGTATCCTTTAATTCCGCTTCCTATAAAAGGTAATCTTCTTATAATAGGGCTTGATAAAATCGCGAATGCCATAGTAGAAAATACTATAACTTTTAGCTTGGATTTGTTAAACGAGATATTATCGTCGTTTTTTTCTTCTAATTCTCCGAAATATTTGGAAATTGTATTTCTATCATCTAAAGGTGTTTCTATAGACTCATCAAAAGGAAGAGAATCGAGTGAATCCATTTTTATTTATTTTGATATACCTTTAAAACAACGATAATTATAATCATAAATGTATAACCTTTCTTACATAAAATTTCAATCTTTACTATCAAATCGTAATTACAAATTACTAACGGTTTATTATATTACAAGGGGTGGTAAAAGAAATGTGATATTTTTAAAATGTAGAATTCCAGGTAGTAACCATTACAATTTGATCATAGAAATTCCAAAACAATACTGTATGGTATTTCCAATAGATAGTGATATTGATAACAGAGAAATATTTGAAACATCGAGTAATATAGATGAAGAATCTATAAATTATATAAATTTGATAAAGAAAACAGACAATGTTTCCGATGAAAGATGTTTCGTTATTTTAAATGAAGATGATATATGCTTGGTTAAAGATGACGAAAAAGAATGCTATACATTTACTCCAGCTTGTAATAATGTTAATATAATTGAACCTGTTCTTGAATTAGAACAGGAATTGTTTAATATAAAACATAAAATAGAAGAAAATAAAATAGAAGAAGAAGTTACCGATAACGAGAGGCAATTTTCTATAGAAGAAGAAAGTAAAGATACGATTTTGATATTCAAAGATTCTGATAGTGAAAAAGAAAAAAATACAGATATAAAAGCTAATAAAATGTCTATATTCATAATATGTATAGATATAAAAACCTTTTATAAATTTATCGACAAATGCGTATCTATCGTATTAGATTATTATAATTCTATTCAAGAAAATAGAACAAATTTACGTGAAAAACGTCTAGAAACAATAAAGGAATCTCTAGAAAAAAATATAACTCTACTTTTTGAGAAAAATGTATATGTGATAAATGAAGAAAAGAAGCTAAAAGAACAATTACCAAGACTGCATGATATATTGACAGATTGCGAAAAAATTAAATCAGGAATTACAGAAGAAACTTCTTTAACAAATATAAACAACGTTTATAAAAAGACATCAGATGCTATAGATGAGATAAATAACAATATCGCGGTTATAAACAACGAAATGGAAGGTCTTATTAACAAGTACGAAACATGTTTAAAAGAAATGGATAGTAGTCTTTAATTGTAATGTACAAAACAATCAATACAGTAATAAAAAATAAATCGTCGTATGAATGGAAAAAGATACTATGTGAAGATACTACTGGTATTAAATTCTTGAAAAATATAATTATAGATTTAGAAAATATAGAATATGATGATTTTGATAATTATTTACAGGATAAGAAGAGGTTAGAATCAATTATTCAAATGATACAGGTTATGAGATTATCCGGTATGACATTCATATTATCTCTATTTTCACATATAGTTATTTTTACAATAGACAATTATGGTGTAATGGATAATATACTTGATATTTATATACCTATCATAACGTCTTTATTGTTTAGATATAATATTACTGACAATATTATACAATGTGATAAGAATAATATCATAGAAGAGGTTAATTTTCAAAAGTGTCCATATACCGACTTAGAGGTTTTTTTAAGTTATATAGAACAAGAAAATTTAATTAAACATACCAATTCTGAGATTATTCTTCCTATAAATAAAACTTTGATACCTTTTATTTCAAATTTTTTACAATATAATATAAATAAAAGTGTTAAGAATAATAAATAGAGGAAAATGTTTATCGGTACATCTACCATAAAGAGGATATTTAAGGAAGGGTCTGACATAAAGAACGTAAGAGTATCAGATGAAGCGGTTATGGTCGTATATGATTCGTTGATAGATATGATCAAAGAATTAGGTAAATGGGTAGCCAAGGAAACTGATAGAAAAACAATACAACAAGAAACAATTAAATATTGTGTAGACAAGTATCTCGTTTTCGCGGGTTTGAATTCTCACGGTATAAGCGACTTAGCACCTGATAGAAAAACAATGACATGTGAAATATCAGAAAACTCTGCTAGGCATGTTTTCAATGAGGGTTGTCCAATCAAGAATGGGAAAAAAGGTTATAGAATGAATGGATTAGCTATGGACAAGATACGTATTCTTATAGAGTTTTATATACTCAAATTAAGTAAGGAAGCTTCTGTGATGGCAAAGCATGCCAAGAGGCAAACTATTACAGCTGAAGATATTATTACATTTTTAGAGATAAGGAATAGAGTAAGAAACGATTACAACTATTCGTTGCTTGAACGCGATAAATAATATTACTATTTATTTTATTTACAAATACTAAATGTTTCTGTATTGGGTATCAAGCAATATTATGAATCTAGATATGAATCCCGTGACGACCAGTAGAGTCGATAATATAGAATATTATCTATCAAAATTGTTGAAAACGAATACAAGATTGGCTACAACCGATGAACTTTTATATGTTCATACACCTCCAGTAACTAAACGTTATGGTCTCACCAGAGAATTATGTACTGCTTATTTTCAAAACGAAAATAGTGATTCTCTGACAGGTGGTTATAATAAAATCACTCGTATGTGTCAAGAAAAGAATCTTAATGCTGGATTATGGATATATACAAAAGACCAACTCTCTGAAGATTTTGATACAGAAAATATAGAAATTTATGGTTCAGTTAAACAATCAAATTTAAAACAAAATACTCCTTCAAAAAATATTGATAAACGTGTCATAATGGGTGTTTGTGTAATAATAAGTTTGATTGCATCTGGTCTAGTATATAGAATGTATAAACATGAACCGATTTTCTCTCTATTAACTCTAATAACACTGATACTTGTATCTATGGTTATTATTTACAATTAATAATTACTTAAACATTATTCATACTCAATAAAGTATGAATATTCTGTCTTTTAATGAAGCATTTCAAAATGTAATTAAAATACATATTTGTTTGTACATGTTGTTTCTAGTTACGTATATAATGTTGGCTCTAGATGTAGAAAAGATTTCAGAATTTACTTACCAAGATAAGAGTGACGAGATGGAACTCGACCATATTTAGATGTTCCGGGATGTGGTTTAGGTTCATGATAAACAACATATTCTCCTGTATGAGGATTGACAGACCGGTTTATAAACGTTTCAGAATCTTTCAAATCAAACGCGTTTAATTTAATCTTGGCTATCATGTCTTTTGGTGAAACTGAATAACCGTCATGATATTGATACTCTGCCTTGAAATGATTTCCTGTCGAGAAATTGGATTCATGAGCCTGTTGATGAGTTCTAGAACAAAATCCATCCCCGACATCCGTCCAGCCTGCTGGGCATGGGTCATCAGGGTGGATCTTGAGAAAATCCATATTCCACCCTTTTCTGATATGAGTAGGATGCATCATTGATTTTGAACCATGTTTCTTCCAGGTATTTACAGGATGTTTACATACACCTTCTTCGTGTTCATCGAACGGTAAAAGTTTTCTTTGATATGGAACATACATAGGATCAACAAACTTGGAATTGTCTTTGGGGTAATAAGATAACAATGGTTGGTTATGTTGCATTTAAATAATAACAAGAAAATATTATCAATCTTTCATACTTTATAAAGTATGAAAATTTATATATCTAAGAAAATACACGGGCATACATTGGTTTATGTCTTCCTTTAGACATTTTTGTGAAATCCGGTAATTCGTCTTCAGTGCTGTCTAATTTCATACTGGTCCATTTCTTTGGAACTTCGTCGTCTTTGTATAAATTCTTTGGAGCTTCATACGTAGAAGGATCTGCTATACCTAATACTTCTTCTTCGCTACTCTCTTCTACTTGTTCTTCAAAATTTACAGATTTTGTATTTATGAAAGACTCGTTTGTTTTATTTCTCATGACTAATTGTTCTATAAAACCATCATTAGGATTTGTTCTAGGATGCATCATTTTAGTAAATCTATGAGCCTTATCGAAATTCCAATTATGCAATTTCATCAATGTGTAAATCATAATACTTGAACTTCTTGATACCCCCGCATAACAATGGATAAAGACAACTTCTCCGGATTTAATTAATTCTATAATTTTATCAGCAACAGGATCCAATACTTTTGATAAATCTTGAGATGGAGAATCAACCAAATTTAAATTCATGTAATTAAATTGACCAGTATGAAAATTCTCAATATCATTTGTACAATTAACAATTGTGCCGATGTTTTTAGATTTTAGAAAATTCAAATCTCTGGCATTTTCTATATCACCGATATATAATCTTGTAGTAACTAGAGACATTTTATATATAAGCATATCTGTTTAACTAATTTATATACTTAGCCATTTGATTTCCCTTTTCCTTGAATCCGCATTTAACATAAAAATCTACAATATTATGATCACAGTTTAGGATTATTTTATAACATCCTGATTTATATGATATACTTACCAAGTGGTCGATTAGTCTTTTACCTACACCTTTATTTCTGAAAGCATTTATTACACATACATCTTCTATATGACCCACTTTTCCGTAATTTCTGATTAACTTGTTTTCAATGATCAATGTCCCCGTCGCGATTATCTCTTTAGATGTCTCATCTTCAATAACAAATATTTGGTGGTTTTCGTTAAGATTTTTTAAAAACTCTATTGATTGTTCCATAGACATTTCATTCATATCTATGGTGGATAATTGACTAAGAAGTTTATAATATGACTTTTTACTAAAATCATTTTCTTTCAAATTACGAATTATAAACGGTCCGTTTATCATAACTAACTAATTTAGTTAGTTATATCTTTTAATATAATTTAATTGAAAACTTTGGGAGGAGGACAATATTTTTAACTCCTCTTAATTTTTGATATTCATATTTTTGTATTGTGAAATTTATCATATTTATTTGTATAAAGAATAATTATATTTTATTACTTTTCTATTGACCGTATATATTTTACAGCAGTTTGATTTGTTTTAATTGACATAGGAGTAAATTCTGATACGAATAACCCTTTCATATTTCTACATCTACTTAGAGCCACGTATGCTTGACCTTCAGCGAATATAGATGGTCCTAAATCAACTACAGCATAATCAAGAGTTGCTCCTTGCGATTTATGAATAGTCATAGCAGATGATAATACAAGTGGAATTTGAGAACGTGTCACTATAGCGTATTCATCTTCTATTTCTCTGCTATGAATTGGTATGCTTAGCTTTCTACCGTTCAAAAACATGACTACAATTTCATTCGAGTCTGTTATATCATTAATGACGCCTCTTGAACCATTAACAAAACCGTCTTCTACGCTTATATTTACAGTAAGCATTACCTGAGCTCCTACCTTTAAACGTAATTCACGAGGGAAATTTTCGTCCAATACTTTTGTATAATACTCAGGTTCTATTTTTTTATCTTTGTCTTTTAAAATTGTGGTATCTGTACATGTGAAAACATATTCTTTGCTATCTAGTTTTTCTAACTCTCGTTTATTTAAAAAATATACATCCTTCTTTTTTGAAAAGAATACTGTTGGTTTAATAACACTTCCAGGATTTTCGTGTTTTAGTTTATCAAGTTCTTTATTCAAGGAGTTATTACATCTAACTCTCCGGCTTATAGTTCTTATATCATCTTCTGTTACTTCTCCTTTTCTCACTCGAAGTAAGAAATTAAAGAAATCTTTGTCTTTGTATCTATATGGAGTTTCGGCTATAATGGGAGCTATATTCAAATCCCTCCATACATTAGTTGTAAATACATAATCATCTTTAACTGGGGGTAGTTGTAGAAAATCTCCACTAAAAATCATTTGTATACCTCCCATTGGTTTATTATTTTTCCTAAAATATTTTGCTATAGTATCCAACTTTTTAAAAAAATTAGCTCCAAGCATAGAAACTTCATCTATAATAAGAATTTTAGTATCCTTCCATCTTTTTACGGCTTTATCATTGCGCTCTATATAAGATATAAGATGTTTAACGTCAGCATCTCCTGTTTTTATACCAGAAAAACGGTGTATTGTTTTTGCTGGCATATAACGTGTACTAATATTTAGAGCAGCTATACCTGTCGTAGCAGTCACGTGAACATGTTGATTGTTTATACTTCTCGTGAGATTACGTATTGCGTGTGATTTTCCGCATCCACCTGGTCCGTGTATGAGGATATTTCTTTTTGAATTGACAAGAGTTCTAAGATCTGATAATTTAAAAGACTCTTTACAATTATAATCAAATACGTTATCTCTAATAAAATCACCTATTTGTTCTCTACAGTTAGGACAGTTTTCTGTTTTATCATTTTGCAACTGTAACCAACATGAATCGCAAACCTCAATTTTACAACATGGTGTTATAGTTATATTTTTATTATCGTAACAGATTATGCAAGACATCTTTTCTTTTCAATATTACTGGTATATTTTTTATTATTAAACGATAGGATAATCATTTTTATTAATATTTATTGATTAACAATAAATATATTTAACATCTACTCTACGTTTACAACTGTTTTAATTACTGTTAGTACTTTCATACCTATATCAGAAAATTTCTCATCATCCCATATCGTTTCCGGTTTGACTTTATTATCTTCGATAAATTTGATTCTTTCCCTCCATACCAGAGGGTCACGTGTTCCTTTATAAATATTATCCCATTTATACACTACTGTTCTTATATAACTTTCATCTGCTATTATTTTCCACCCTGATTTTACCGTATCATTACCAAGTTTCATTAACTCCTCGACTGATGACTTTTCAAAAACGTTTTTCCAATACTCAACAGACTTTTTAGAAGGACGACATGATATACCTTTTTCAATGGTGTCTATGAATGATTTAACAATATCTCCTTCTTTAAATATTCCGATTTCAGCTAAAATTTCATTAGAGTCAATTTCGTCACCTTCTATCTTATTACTCATCTCGGGATAAACTATATCAAGCCAATGCTCTGTTGATTTATTGTAACTATCGACTGATATTTTCGTTAAAGCGGGTGCGTTATCACCTGTTTTAATGATTACAGACTTTCTTATATCATCCTTTTTAACTGTGGGTGTTTTAATAGGAATTTTAGGAAACTTTAGAACAGCTTTCACTCTTTCTTCAACTTCTTCGTATTTTTCCATACTCCAGAATATATAGTCTTCATCAATTGTCCATTCTTTGGGTTTATCATGACAAAGTTCTCTCCATTTCATTGGATCGTCATGGTCTTTATAAATATTTTCCCATTTACTAAGTTTTCGTCTGATTTCAATTTCATCTTTTACGATTTTCCATCCATGTCCTATAGTCGCGGGTCCCATTTCAACAAGTTTTTCAGTATCCGTTTTAGAGAAAAGATTAACCCAATGATTAACGATATCAGAGCTTGGTCGATTTATATAACCATTTTCCACGCATTTTACATAATTAGGAATATGCTTTCCGGTATTATAGTAATTCCACTCTCCCCATACCTGACCAGCTTTTACAGTACCCGTTTTAGTTGAAATATTCAATAATATATCCTTATAAAACCCATTAACGATTTTATTATTATATTCTATAGCAGATTTAGTGTATGGCCTCTCATTTTGAGAGATACTTTTATTTAGTAGTTGAAAAACGTCTCCTATACGTATAGGAGACATACCAGGGTCCGAGTTAGGGTCCATATTATATATAATATATTATCCATTTAAATCCATTTAACAAATATTACAATTTTGCTTGCAAGCTGATTTACATCCACTTTCTATTACATCTTCTGTAAAATCTTGCCCAATATCAAAAGCTCCTTTTACGGCATCCACGGCTATGTCCATAGCTATTCCACCCCAAAAATTTATATTAGAATTTATTTCATCTGCATCCTCCCTTGATATTTTTCCCTTTTCAGCGAGATCATTTATAATTACGATAAGCATTATAATTGCTTGTTTCTTTTTCTTTTCACCAGACCATGTTTTATACCTCTCTACAATGCTCATCGAACTCTCAATGAGAACTCTAACTAACGTGGGATCTGATCTTAATTCTATATCATTCTTTTCAGTAAATATTTCTTCTATTTTCTTGGAAAAAATATCGTATAACTTTATTAGTTCATTATCCAATGGTTCCATTTTACTTTTAATATAAATAAATTACGTTTTTAAATGAAAACAAATTGATTTGTAATCCTTTATCCATCTATCGATATGCTGTTGATATAAGGTAGTTTTATTAACTTGCTTCTCGGATCTATAACATGGATTTCTAATACTTTGTATTTCAAACTCTTTATTGTGTTCATTATAATTAAACCCTTTTATATCTGTTATTGTACCATTTTCGTATTCAACGTCATCATTAGTTAATCTCTTGAATTGAAATGCCAATTGGAGTTGGTTATATGTTTTCTTTATCTTTTTCTGGTCTATACTCTTTTCGTTAATTTTATTAACTACGAAATTCATTAATATTGTGTTTTTTACAGATTTTGGTTTTAGACGCTTCCAATCTGTATTCATATCAATATTGTTTAACTTTCGACATTCTTCAAGTTCCTTTTTACTTATATTTATATCGTATTCTGACCTTATATCCAGTAAATCTCTGAATATATAAACTAACAAATCATACATTTTCTTGGTATCGTTTAGGGGTATGTTAAAATTCTCAGCCTTTGTTTTCTCATGTTTTACATAAATTATATTTTTCTGTCCGTCATATTTAACACCTTTTGGAAATTTATTGCAGGCACATCTATACAGCAAGTCAATCCAATATTTATCAAGAGTATGCTTCTGACAATTTATAAATTCTTCGTAAACTACATTATTCATAATTAATATGTGTCTTATATATTAATATATTTTTTATCTCAAAGGTTAAAAAACTGCTACTTCATCTTTTTTGTTAAAAAGTTTATTGCGTTGAAGTAAGATACGATGGAAACCTGGACACTAATTTTAATGATTTTGCTTGTTATAGCTATAGGCGTTTTAGCAGGAGGAGTTTATTATATTGAGAGGGAAAATACAATAAAGGATTCCAATAATATTATGTATCCATTTACAGGGCAAGTATCTGGAGGTAGATTAAACCTGGTTGATTCATATGGAAACCCTCAGATATCATGTTCAGATAAAGGTGGTGGAAACGTAAATATCATTGGGGCGTTCTTTGATATAGAAGACCCTTATGGTCAATGTACTAATAAATCTAGTCCTGTTATAAACGCCACATGTGGTATACCCAATAAGGCTATAGGTTGTAAAAACGACGATGACTGTGGTACAGCTATGAAATGCAATGAAGGGTATTGTACTCCCAACAAAGCTAATACAATTAAAAATGATGGCACTGGTAATATAGATACAGATAATTCCGAATGTACTGATTCTAATAGCGATGTTGATTACTGCCCTGTTAACCCAGGAACAAAGTGCACTAGAACTGGAAATGAATGCGGTGACTATAACATCATGACATGTGTAGGGTTAGACAAAGATGGTAATAATGGAACGTGTCAAGTTAAGAGTAACGCCATCTGTTTCGGTGTAAATACAACAAATAATACATGCGCTTTATTTCCATTATGTAATAATGCAGACCTTTCAGGTAGTAATGTTCAAAATAAAACATGTAATAAAAACATTAACAAAGATACCAAATGTATGTCAAGAGACGCTTCTGCATCTTTAGCAAGGTACTGCGATGGAAAGAAACATTGTGATATTATAAACGTGGATGTTATGTCCAATCCAGAAAGCCCAACAGGACCTTTACCTTGTTCTCTTAGATCGGTATCAACTCTTCCTATAACTCCTGGAAATGATGGTAACTATAACCAAGGTTATTATTTTCATGGTATATATACATGTATTCCTGATGCAACTAAATCGAAATTTTAATTTGTTAATATTATGTAAATGGCAATCAGTACAGGAGAAATTGTATTCATTTGTTTTCTTCTAATAGGATTAGCGACTGCTATATTATATGTATATGTAGCCGTTCAATACTCCAGAACCATAAGTGAAAGTACATACACGCGCGGTGCAAATTACGATCCCGGGCAAAAAAATACTTCTGGAACTATTAATTTCACGTGTGATAAAGATAGACATATTGTTATAACGGATGCTCATGTTGTATGGACTGGTAGATTAGCTAACAATGATTTTAATACGGAAGTATATGATATGTATAACTACGGTATTGGAAAAGGAGACGGGCAATATGGTACATTTATAAAGGATACAAGGTGTAAAGACGAATTACAGAAATTAATTAACAAGCATGAAGATCGTTCTAACTTTTCTCTCGAATATAGTGGAGGAAGATATACAGGTTTAACTACACCTGAACAACCAAATATCGGTAATACGTCAAGTAATAGACCGCAGTTAATTGCAACTTATAGCTGTGTTCCGAAACATAAATTAACAGAAGTAGAATTTGATGAAGAATAAATATATTTATCTTTTCTTTAAAGAAAAGATAATTTACAATTTAGACGATACATTGTTTACACAGTGGAGTGCTAAACTCGTCTATATCATCACGAAACTCGGATGTACTTGATTTTAAATGTTTCTCTGAATAAAATCTATTGGGCGCCATATCGGGTGGAACGTCTTGGTGGCAATCGTGACAATCAAATGGTTCTATATAACCTCTTGATTGACTTCCTACACCATATTCATTATTAAAACGATCGTACCCGAAAACAGAATGCCATGGTGTGTGTTCTCTCTTTTCTGTTATGTATCCGTCTTCTTGATGTCCATAACTTCCTTCCCTAAATCCATCACCATTTTCATTCTTGAATATTCTTACGTACCCGTCCTCATGGTGTCCGTACCCATCCTTTTTATATACCTGACCTTTCGTATCTTTGAAATATCTAACGTGTTCAGCTCTCTTGATGGTTTTGTCTTCATTCTCTCTAGGGTGTTTTTTAGGTGAGTATGTATAATGAGATTGTTTATCTCGAGGTTGGATATAATAAGACATACTTTTCGAGAATGGATGTTTTGCATATAAATTTCTAGGAAAAACTCCAACATCTGCTCTATGTTCATGTCTCTGGTTTAAATCAATTCTAGCGTTAGGCTGAGAGAAATGAAAATAATGGTTATCAGTGGGTCTAACATTCAATCTTGGTTCGTATTGTTTCTTTGATTGCTGAACCCCCATCGACTTGCCATTGACATCAGCATGAAAACATGTTTTATGAGTATTAGAAAATGATTTCTGAGGTTTTGGGAATACCGTACAACTCATTGTATTTAACTAATGTTCTTAAAAGAAATTCGTGCTTTAATCAAAAATAAAAAAACGATATGTTTATTTTTTAAACTACATAAAAAATAAACAATTACAGATTGTGTTATAATTCGTTTTTAAAGGTAAAATGTCAAAACGAAGTTATTCTGAAATGAATGATTGTAAAATCAACAAGTTCAAAAATAAAGAATTTAGTATTGCCGAACGTGTAAGTAAAAAGCGCCGTTATATCAAAGATACTTCTACTTATTTAAATCTTCTTTTGAATACCAAAATTAATTGGGATGAATGGGTGTCACCTTCAAATATAAAAAACTATATGATAGACGATCCTTGTGTAGATGTTTATAAACATCTACTTTCTCAATCGTCCAATGTAAATAATGATTTTCAAAATCGATTGTTTCAAAACGGCCATGAACACGAAAAATCTATTGTTGAAGAAATTAGGAATAAAATAGGAAGTGAAAATATAACAGAAATTACTTCAAATAATGTTAATACTCTTAACTCTCGAAATATCGACTCGGCGCGTTCAACGTATGAACATATGATTAAGGGAACGCCTGTTATACACAGTGCCGTTTTATTCAATTTTAAAAACAAAACATATGGAGAAGCCGACTTTCTCATAAGAAGCGACTGGCTTGGTACGATATTTTGCAAAAACCCTTATACAGAAGATGAGAGTTGCACCCCTGCAACAAAACTCGAATTAAAACATCAAAGTTATCATTATATAATTGCCGATGCTAAACACAGTACACTTTATTTATCAGCAAATAGCGATGGAATATTAAATAAGGATTTTATTCCATATTATAAGGCGCAATTAAGTATTTATACAGAAGCATTGGCTAACATTCAAGGATTTGAACCTCTAAAATCTCTCATTATATCTCGTAAATGGTCTAGAGAAAAACGCAATATAAAATACCATGGTATAGGTAGATTAGATACACCTGGAGTGATTGAACATAGCAGTAAGGATGTAGACCATATAAAAAATAAAATAATTAAAGCTATTAATTGGGCAAGAGAAGTAAAACAGCCTCATGTTAAAAAATGGAATTATACTAATTATCCCCTTTCGAGACCAGAGTTGTATCCTAATATGAATAATAAACGCGATGGAAAATATAATAAATTAAAAAAATATCTCGCTGGTAATAATCGCGAACTTACAATGTTATGGAATGTTGGTATCAGAGAACGAGAAAAAGCGCATTCTTTAGGTATCTACAAATATGATGACGACAATCTCACAGCTGAAAAACTTGGTTTCAAAGGTGAAAAGGCTAAGAGTTTAGATAATATTATAACTGTAAATAAAGAGAATGATATTATTATAATGTCATCTAAACCAGACAAAAATGAATGTTGGAAAACAAAAGATAACATAGAATTTTTTGTGGATATGGAAACAGTTGATGGTGTAAATGCTAATTTTGGGAGTAATGAATACAAAGAAGACTTGAAAATGATTGTTATGATTGGCTGCGGATTTAGAACCTTAAAGGGTGAATGGAATTATAAAAGATTTATAGCACCTAGACTTGATTATAATTCGGAATATGAAATATGTAAAAACTTTTCAGAATATATTTCAAAATTAAATATAGATTATAATTCATCTAAAATTCCTAATATTTTTCATTGGGGTAATGCTGATAGTTCATTATGGAATAAAGCAAAAGAAAGACATAACTACAATTGGCGACAGGGAGAGTGGAATTGGATAGATCTTAATAAAACAGCTAAAAGTTTGAATTTCGCGGTAAAAGGTGCCCTGGGATACGGTCTAAAAAATATATCTAAATCACTATATGATAACAAGTTTATTAAATCAACATGGAATTGTGATTGTGTAGACGGTATGGATGCAATGATAAAGATATTCGATGCGTATGGAGATAAAAACTGGACAACTTCTATAGAAGAACATCCATTAATAAAACAAGTTATAAAATATCATGAAACAGATGTCAAAGTTCTACCAGAAATTCTTGACGTTTTCCGTTCAATATAATAATCTACTAAATATTTTTACTCTTACGAGTAAAAATATAAAATCTAACTTTGACAATAAGATATATCTTATTAAGTAATACCTTGTAATTTAACTTGTTGATATACTGTTAAGATTAACTTAAACATTACTCTTGTGGCAATTATAAATGTTTAATAAATTTCCTATTCAACCTAAATTAATAGTAACAATTTCTACGTCAATAAATTATCATAGAAATACAGGTAAATGGTCATGGGTGACTAAAAATCCTCAACATGCTAATAAATTTACTTGGGAAGGCGTAGGGGTTTCAAGAAATACTACATATGAATTTTTAGAACTGAGAGCTATTCGCAAGTTTTTAGAATTTTGCCCTACCGGATGTTATGACGTAAATATTCTGTCAGGTAATGAAAACGTTGTAAAAGGTATAGCAGGTGATGAAGCGATAGAAAATCTTGTTAACATAGATGACGATCCTCAAGGTCTATTAAGGAGTTGGAAAGCTAATAAAGTATTTTACGGAAGAGATTACAATTTTAACTATTGGAAAAATAAAGATTTGAAAAATCCCGAAGAATGGTATTATATTCACCAATTAATTGCAAAACATAAAATGGAATCAACTGAACTAAACTTAATATTTTATCCTAAAAATAAAAAATGATATTACATTTATAAAAATATTTTTATAAATGTAATATCATTTTATATGAATGCAACCATGTACTCTTGCGAAGTTTACGAGAAATCAAAAAACGTCATTCCTGTATCTAAAGATACGCGAGAATTCTATGAATTCTTGGAAAACCATTTAAACTATCCTGAATTTAGAAAAATAGTTTCAGAAGATATAAAGAATGAAGATTTTAATACCGTTTATGAAGTAATGAGATATGCTATAGGATTTGATAAAGTCGAAATGCTTAGACAAATAATAGATTGTGGTGTTGATATTAATCACAAATCTCAAGGAATGCTTCATATGATATTTTACGCCATCGAATTTGGACACGTAGAATGCGCAAAATTACTTATCGATAATAATGCAGATTTATCAGTTACAAATCACATAGGTCTAACTCCTTATCAATATTCTGTATGGTGTAGTGATAATACTGAAACTTTTTACCCGTATTACAATTCATCTATCCATAAATATTTACTGTAAGTATTATTTTTTCACTGACATCAGTGAAAAAAATAAATAACTAGTAAAATTATTGTAATACTGTAATTTTACTCAAATGTTCTTGTATGAAAGTTTTGAGGGTAGATTATCAGAAAAAAAATATTAGCGCAAGTTAACGGAACGATAACAATTGATAGGGTAAAAATTATTTTAAAATACTAGACGAATGCCAGAAACAACGAGATTATTTAAAGGTGAGGTAGAGTAAAATTTGTAGTTTAAGGCATTTTATTCCCCATTCATTTTTCAAATATTTATCTGCACCTGCTGCATGTCTAAGCTGTCCACCAATAAGGTTTTTCTAAATTAAAGCGTTTAGGTTCGTCAGGAGTTTTTCTATAGTTTTTATTTTTTATAGACCACTTCACAATATGTTTTTTATATTCAGACATATAATATTTCCTATATGCGGATTGACACGTGTTAAAAGTTAATTCTTCGGGATTTACTTTGCAATCATCGTACATTGCCTGAGGCATAGGTAGTGTAAAACGTTTTGGATTTGTTTTTGTTTTTGGTATTTTATACCTAGATATCGTCGGAGGAGGATTATTCTTTAGAAATAAAAGTTTATCCTCGCATGCATGTTTTTTACTATCTGGATGTAAATACCTATATCTCCATTCTTTACATAATTCTAGTGCTAAATCAACGGTATAGTTATAATTATTTATATGATCCCTGACCCATATAGCTGAAGGATGTTTTGCATGAGTGGCCATGCATAATTTATTTTCGTTATACAATTCCATTGCTCTATCACTTTCCAAGACATGCCATGCCGTACTCAAAAGTTGACATAATTCTACTATCATTTTAACTACATGGCAATCAAAATGATATTTAGCACATCTTTTGATGCAAATTGATAGAAAGAAAATATTCATTGTTATACAAACGTATAACAATATTCAAAACATATCGATTAAAATAATCTTTTTTAAGGTTTGTTAAAAGTACACACTCTGGTTAAGTGGTAATTTTCTATAGCTCTGAATCTGACAATTCGTAACCATAGAATTTGCCACCTTTGAATCCACGTTTGCACGTTGTAGTTGTACCAAGAAGTTTTTTGAGAGAATCTCTGAATTTATTTTTACCTATCGAATTTTTATACGAAGGATAATTTTCTCTGTACCATTCTTTGAACTCATCAAACATTACAGATAATGTTACAAAGTTATCCATATACTTGTCATCGTCTTCTCCTTCAACCTTTATAATCTTTTCACTGATAAATTCCATATACACATCATTATTTGCTTTATATTCATTTGTAGCAGTCATTACTTCTTTAGGTTCATTGAGACCATTATGTTTGTAGTTGTTAATAAAATTATCGAATAACAACCAAAGCAAAGCTGGCGCCATTTCTGGGAGATAGTCCATAAATGTTGGATCGGCTTCGAATCTTTTCATTTTCATTTGTTCTTCAAGCGTTTCAGGGACTGGAAATTTCTCACGATCCTGAGGTTTTACAAACTTTGATTCAAAATCCAAAACTCTAATACGGGACCATGTCGCATCATCATGTCCTGGTACTTTTGGAGGGGCATTACACTGCATCCATAGTGTGTATTGTGGTGTAATTTCACCACCCATTTCGAATAATCCTCTTGCGAAAAACGAGTCATTACCTGTTAATTCTTTGAGAACGCCTATGTTTATATTATCACGGTGTGTAATCTCTTGCATTGACATTACTCGTTTTCCACGAACTCGAGAGAGTTCAGGACGAGCGCCAGCTGAAGACCCATTTTGTCCAGATATAAGAAGTTCTCTTGGAAACTTTCCATAATATTCTCCAAAAACAAGTTCCAGTAAAGTATAAGTAACTGATTTAGAATTATCACCACACCCGGTTCCTATGATAAATCTTTTATGAACATTTCCTCCTTGTAAACACGACGTAGCCATGTCTGTAAAATATTTACGCCTATTTTCATTTGGAAATACTTTCTTCAGGAACAACTTGACATTTTTTACATCTTCATCGTGGTGAGAATATCTGTCATCATATATTAATCCGGTGCTAAACGTCGCATAGTCATCCGGGCGACCTTCTCTAAATATACCAAGTTCAAGATCCAATACTCCATTTTCACATACAAGTATTTTCTTGTTTTCATTCATCTTTTTAAGAAATTTGGAATCTTCCATATTTAACTTACACATCTTTAGAATTTTGTCATGAAATCCTATAGTTTTGAGTTTGTTACATATAACAGATGCTCTCTTTTCCTTTTCGTCAAACATTTTAACTGACAATTCATCCTTTGCTTCAAGACGTCTATCAATAAGCTCTTTCTTAAATTCAAGATATTTATCCAATACATCTGTAACTAGTAATCTCTTAAGACCTAATCCATCATCCATAAGATGCCATCTATGATCTCTAAATTCATACCATATATCTTTTTTACCGTAAGCGCAACAAAATCTGTCCTTAAACATACTATATACAACCATCGAAAGATCGTATTCTGTGGGTTGTTTTTCTTCCACGCTTTTGTATAAATAGTGATTAATGTTTGTGTCTTTCCATTCTTTATACATAACAGGATTGTCATTCTTAGCCATCATTAACAGACTACCCAAAGATTTATCACGAATTTCCATACGATTCCATTCATTTTCACATACACCTTCTTCAAATTTATGAGACTTTTGAGAAAAGTCAATCCATAATTTTAAAGCTTCTTCATGTCCTTGTCCTATATTAAATAAAGTCCATCCTACGTCAATCCAATCTCCGTAGTTATCAGCTCTTTCCGAGCTAAGCATTTCCATGATATCGCCATTTTTTATTATTTTTATATCTTCAAGAGCTTCTTCTACACCGCGTTTCTTTTGAACACCTTTTCTTTTTCTAATTATTTGTTTTTTATGGTTTGAAACAATTACAGCTTCTTTTGCAAACTTTTTAAGTTTTGTAGATTCGTTATAACCTCTAATAGAAAGAAACCTAGGGAGATAGTATTTAATAGAATTCTTACGATTTACCATATCACTTTCGAAAACTTCCATCATTTTGATTTCTTCAAGATTATGATTATAGACATGACCATACGGTTGAGTACAAGTTTTCCAAGGGTCGTTAGGTCCTCCTTGAGGACGTTCGTATAAATAAGGCGTTGATTCATCCGATTTGTAATTCATAGAACCATACAACATCCATACCTTGTGACCTATATCCCTGTCAATCATGTCTTCAACTGGTGTTATATATTTTGTATTTCTCCATAATTCACTCTGTTTTAATCTACCAATTACCTTGTCTCTGAGAATATAATCTTGAATTCTGGGTTCACATATAAAATTCGGAAAGTGAAGATGAAATCCATCCTTTACTGCATCTTTTTCAATTCTAGGTCTCTTTTTCTCTAGAACTATACACGTAAGTGTTTCATCGGTAAGTTCTTCTGTTATGTTTGAAATTTCTATTTGATAAAATTTTACTAGTTCTTTCAAGTGTTCTTCTGTATAATGACGTTCAGATCCATGCGCAAGATCTGATTTAAAATCCATATCAACTCGCAAAGGAGCGTGATTTGATGGTTTTTCGGCAACAGATGCCCAGATAGATTTGTTTACTACGTTACAGTAAGTTGTTAGAAATGCATCTATTTTATCATTAGGAATATTATAAGAACCTGAACAACTGTTAGGTGTTTTCTTTGTTACGTGTGTATATGTAGTAAAAACTTCTCCTTCTGAAATAGTCTTTTTGACTCGGTGATTACCAAGAAAAGATGACAATTTTTCAAAATTGGACATTATGTAATATTGTAATAATTTATAAATAATAGTTTTTAAAATTATATGATTTCATTTTTTGTATTTTTTATTTGAGAATTATTTTTTTATTAATAGTTTTAAATGAGCGAGAAACTTACAGAAGAGGTTTCTTTATTAGACAAAACACTATACCTTATACGCATAGATAATGTAGAGAAAGTAATCGTAGAAGGTAAAGATGAGGCTAAACTTGTTTTAGATTCATTGGCCCAAGATGAATGTAATAAACTTCAGACTGATTGGGTTAGAGTATTCAGAAGAGATCAGACAGACGGTATGAAAGTATCCATTTCTACTCAAAGTCAAGGTATTCTTATCAATGGCTTTGTTAAAACAACAAAAAGACTTGATTGTATTCCAGTGCGTTGCGCTTTTCTAGTAAAGGGAAGACATGATACAACTAAACTCCCGAATGTAATGTTTTCAAATATCAAAGCTGAACTAGCAGAAAAACTTAAAGTTCGTAGAAAATATGTATCACCTGAAGAAGAAGATTGTTATATCCCTCCACCACCCCCTTTAAATTCACCTGTTTCTAAGTTAAACATTAACAAAGATACTAGCAAAATGATAGAAGCTATTTATGAAAGAAAACTTGTAGATTTCCCCCCAGAATAATTTATTTATCTGAATAGAATAGTTATTTTTTTCACTTATTTGAGTGAAAAAAATTATACGACAATTCTATATGTAAAATCTTTATGACCCGGCCACGTCTCGCTAGGACGGATAATTTCTATAACATTACCTTTTATAGCTCCAAGATATTTTATCATAATGTCTGAAACATGTATTTTGGGAATATCAAGTCCATAAGTATTTGCTATTTTAGTTTTTTCATTACTGGAGCATATTCTGTGTTGCGGAACGTATTCATGTTCAGGAACAAATATCTGAGTTTGAGAAAAATGCCATACATCTATTTTGATATTGTATAGAGATTTTAATAGCTTAATTGCATCTACCGCTGTCGGTGTAGGATGCGAATCCGATACAAGAATAACATTTTTTATATTTAAATTAGAAATCTCGTCATTAATTTCATTAATTTTATCGCCATTTAGTTTAGTCTCATGTGTCCAAATAACATGACAATTGTCGTCGGGGTTGTCTTTATCTGATATTGTTAAATCATTTGACATACATTCTTTAATTTCTTCAGGTGGTTTGTCATTGTATATTTCCACAAATCTTTCATATGTAAGGTTATCCTTTGGATCTGTGAATTTATAATTTCTATACTTTATGAGTTTTATGATATTGCGTCTAGACTCGAAATATGTAAAAAGCTCTTTTTCCCATTCGGTCATTTTAATCTATTGGTTATAATACTGTACTTGTACATAAATCTTAATATTAATTTCATTTTTAATAATTACTGAGATTAACGCAACATTGAACTTGATCTGAATAACGATTTACATACCTTGTATAACCCGGTAGACAAGCTTTATGCTCTCTTTGTCCTGATTGATAGCACGGACCGTGGTCTTCGTGGTGATCTAAGACGCTATAAGCGTTTTGTCTTCCAAAACCCCAATACCTTCTAGAACCCATATTATGAGGTTCATATCCTTCTTTTCTATAATTAAGTGCGAATACTAAACCTAATACTATTACTGATAATATAATTATTTGCGATGATTTTAGTTTCATATTTTTTATAGTTTGATAACATAAAATATGAATTATATTTATAAACACATTTTTCACTCTTAAAATGAAAAATCATAATTATTTTAATATTGCTTGATAGCTGTTATGACACCTGCATATATAACTATAAATATAAGTACGAGTATGATGGATATCATCCACGGTTGAATAGTATAATCATCGCAATTCTCAACGTTCATTTACATATAAAAAATATTATTATAACCTGAAAACTAAATTATTCGACTTCTTCTACGGTTGGTTGAGTTTGCTCTCTAACACTCTCGTTGATTTGTTCCATCATTCCAGGAGGGATGATATCATTTATACTTGTAGCTCCTTCAGGCATCATTTGAGACATTGCCGATTGCATTGACCCGATTAATTTACCAAAATCAAGACCATTTTCTTCGTTCCTCATGTCTTCTACACCAGAAATTACATCGTTTATAATTCCGCTTGATAATAGAGACATTACAGCCTCTGTAGGGTCATTGCTATCTACATTTTGCATTGCATCTCTGGCCTTTTTCATGATATTTCCCATAAAATCTTTTTCAGGACCATCTTCTAGCCCAAGTTTATCAACAGTTTCAAGAATAGCTAGATTTTGATCTGAAGGGTCAAGTAATGCAGAAATTGTAAGAAGATATTGTCTAATTATTTCGCGATTATCTTTATTTGATTGAAATAGAAATCTTTGGATTTCAATATATATTTTTTCACTATCTCCATATCTTATAACTGTTCCACGTGGAATATTTTCCATCATTTTCTTCGAATCGTCTAAATAATCAGAATAATCATTAAAAAAATCTACAAATCCGTCAATGCATTTTTTTATACCCAAATCTATTTTTTCTACCTTACTTTCGTCAATGCGTGAAATTATAGTGTTATACAGAGAAAGGGGTGATGAAGAAGCTTCTTTTTCACCAAATACATCCCAGCATGCTTCACTCAATTCTTTTATAGAATCAAATACCAATTTATTATTTATTGACATAATTCTTATTTATTATATCTAGTTATTATGTTTTTAAATATAGTTCTGATAGAGCTACGATTGTATCTAAATATTCCCATATCATATTTATATCATCATCGTCAAATCTATCACTAAGTATCTGCCTTTTATAATATTCTACCCTATCATCGGGTAGATCAGAGAATAAAATTGTATTCTTTTCAAAAAATTCTAAATCACGTTCCTTGATGTATTTAGAATGGGGAAGTAATAAATCTTTAACTTTATCGTAAATCCTTTGATGGTGAAGCTTTTTATAGAAAAATTCTACAAGTGCCAATTCCCCTCTCTCAGTTTTTGTATTAAATACTTGTTTTAAATCTGAAATAAGATCCGAAATAGTATCTTTTAATTCAAGTAAAATATCAGATTTTTTTTGGACAACCATCGTATTATATGTTTAATACGATTACTTTTTTTAAATACTTATTGTACTATTAATTTTTTTCCATCAAACGAGATTGTATTTGGTATAATTCCTATCATAATTTCGCTCAAAACTTTTTGAGTTTGTTTAGGTTCAACGACATGCCATTTTTGACCTTTCATAACAGCTACATTAGAAACAGACGAATTCGCAGGAACTGTTGTTGGAAATCTCATACCACCGTATTTAGATACAAGAGCGAAAATAACATCGTTGCTTGAATGATTTATAAATGTTGTATCAATATTTGTATTATGATAGTATCCAATACCTCCTTCGGTAATATAAATATCGCTATGATCTTCTTTTATTTTAGAAACAAAATTTAACTTGCTTCCGGTTATCGTTATACCTTCTACCTTTAGGTCGTCATCGTGAAATATAGTTACAGGTGTAATACTACGAGGTCTAAGTGGGGTAGAATCACTCTTGGTTGTCAAAAGTAAATGATAGTCAGTTGTATTGTGTATATCCGAAGTAAAGTTTCCAGACTTAACTTTATCATTAGGTTTCTTTCTACTTCTAATATAAATAAATGAAGCTAAGGCAAGAATTACAAGTATAACAATAACGGATATAATTATTCCATATTTAAAATATTCTGAATTAGTCTCTACTGGTAATGTTATATTTTTATGTTGCACCATTTAATTATTAATAAATATAAAATTAAGTTGATATCGGTTGTTGATTATTACTCATCATATTGTCTCTTGTTCTTTTCATCTCTTCTGCCATTTTCTGAACATTACTCATTTTATTACTTTTATCTTCTGTTTTCATTTCAAGACCACTAGTAGATTGTTTAGGGGTTTCTTCATTTTCCTCAAATATCAATTCTGTATAGTCTTCATCTTCATCTTCATCTTCATCTTCTATAACCGTTGTTTCATGAGACCGAGTCTGGTTATTTATTTCTCTTTTCATATTATCGATTAAATTTGAAGCCCATTGCAGTATTTTTGGCCTTCCTGTAAATAATTGAACGTCCCCAGAAATATATTCAATCAACAATGTTGGGACACTTGTAATCTGGAACATTTTACCTCTCTTGACAAGCTCTCGAAGTTTAGGATTATCAAGAGATATTAGTTGTATTGGAAGATTATACTCTCTTATTCTAGTCACGCAAATTTTTGATTCATTTGAAAATCTGCTAAAGAATAACACCGCGTTAGAAATTTGATTTTTAACCATTTTATAGATTTTATTATTTCTTTAGTTAAGAAATAATATAAAATTATCTAATAGTATGAACTATTTATTAGGTTTAACATTGACAGGTTTTATAACAGGTATATCGGCTGGGATAATCGGAGCAGGCGCTGAGGTATTAATAGTTCCTTTGTTAACTATATTTGGATTACTGGCGACTACGAAAATGAGAATAGGTACATCTTTATTCATGTTGCTACCTCCTATAGGAATATTTGCGGCGATGAAATTCTACAAAAGTGGCCACGTTGATGTATTCGCGGGGTTATACATGGCACTCGTATTTACGATATTTTCTTTTATTTCTTCTTCATATGCTATAGATATGGATCAAGAGTTATTAAGAAAAATATTTGGAATATTTACAATACTAGCAGGTGTATACATACTGTTTGTTAATGAAAGATAATTTAATTGTTTTACACTATTATTAGTGTAAAACTTAATCTAAGTACAGACCCTATTTATTTCAGTTATTAATTTTGTTATAGTAATATCCGATAAATTAGTTTTTTCAGCAAATGTTCTTCTATGTATACCTAATTTTTCTTTATATTCGTTATTTATACATAAATAAAAATAAATTACAGCTGCCGCTATAGATTGCGGATTACTTCTATTTATGGTTTCTGATGCATTTTTAATATAGTCGTTTATATACAAAATACGCTTGTGGTGAGACTTGTCAATATTTGTCAATTTCATAAGCCATGGAATTAAAATTTCAGGTGATATATGAATATCCCTTGCTTCGGGAAATGTTTCTAAATACTTTGCTATCCCAGAAGACATGTGTTTAGGTTGAAGATTAAATTTATCTCTAATGTATTCCGCAGTTCTGAATTCTCCGAATTCCTGATATGTATAAAACAAAATAGCGGCTATAATAGAATTTCTTCCGCTACCTCTTGTTACTCTAGTTTTTTCTATGACAATTTCATATTTCTTTTCCATAATATCAAGCATCATGTTAGATATATCAATTCTGTTATCCTTGAACACGTTTCTAATGCCTTTGGGAACCGACTTTGTTTTATGACATCTACTTGGATCTTTGGTGCTTCTATTGTCAGAAGCACCATACCACGTCCATTCTTGTTGAAAATCTAAAGGATTTAATTCCTCGTTACAAACTTTACATATGAATATTCCAGATTCGTCTTTGTGCACATCTGGATGTAAACATTTAACATAACCGCAATCTGGGCATATTTCTTTTCCTACAAATTTTTTTAAATCGGAATGAAGACATTCTTGTGTACTCGTAAAAGTTCCAAACTGTTGCTGAAATGCTTGTTTTACATTTTGTAAATCGTTTTCAGATGCATATAAATCTTCTTCGTCGCAATCAAACATAATTATTGTAATATTACAATATTCGTATTTTACACAATTAAAATCATTTTTTATTTTTATCTGACTTTAGTTTAATATTGTGATTATCATTGAATCTTGTTTGTTCATCGTTATCAATTTGTTCTTGATCCTTGACAAAAACAGTTATAACCCCTAATCCAGCTATATCATTCATAGTCACTTTTAATGGAAATCCTTCAAATTTAGGAGCATAAAATTCCATTTGTGTAGTAAGACCAGGTAGTTTTATAAGAGAAGCAAAAAGTACCATATTAAAAGACTGTTTGTATAAATGAGGATACTCGTCATTTTCCTCTGATAACACTGTCTCATATTCATCTTCTGAGTCAATATCAGGGTTCATTGTAAGTTCTCCGAATGTAAGTCTTGAACTTAAAACCATTGTATCTCCAGCATAAAAGGAAATATAATTATTTCTCTGTATGGTAATATTTATGGTTTTTGCAGTGGTAGACATTTTCTTTATCTTTTGAAAATCACTGGCTCCAATAACCATTGGATAACCATAAGCTTTCCTTTCAATATTTTGCTCATCTACCCATACATCCGGAAGTTCTGGAATTGATAAATCTTCATCTTTTACATGGTATATACTCAAACTTACCGTTTCCGATCTTTCCACAGGACCGTCTGGTTGGGTTCCAGTAGGTTGAATTGTAATTTGAATACAATTCTCATCATCCTTTGTAATAAAAAAAGCTACCGATTCTTTTTTCTTTACACTTCTAAGCATCTTTTGAATATGTTTTGAATTCAGTGTTATATTAAAACTTTTTCTGTGTATATACTTTGAGAAATTTTTTCTATCCCATGCTACATCCCATAATATTTTGGAATATCTTATTTCCTCTGTGTCAGTTTGTCTCATGTATATACCATCTTTGGTTAATCTAAGTGTAATTCTATTCATACTTGTTGCTAAAGCATCAAACATTGTTTTAGGGATAAAACCCTTCGACGCTTTTGCATAAAATAAATATTTATCCATTGACATTATCAATCTTTACTATATCATTGTATTACATTGTTTAAGTAGATACACTATTTAGATTATCGAAAACTGTTAATTTTATTGTTTATTTAAAATAAATTATGATATTATGATTGTATTTATAAAAAACACACAAGAGATAGTAAAATATTATATAAAGGTTTATTATATCTAATATAGAACAATAGTCATCATTCAACATGGCAGCGAAACCAAATAAAAAGACAACCAGTGCAAAGTCCAAAAAGGTATCAGCAAAAACTACAACAAAAACAAGCAAACCTAAGAAAAACAAGGATAACTCAGAATCTTTAGAGGATACTTTAGAAGGGCAAATTAGGCAAGGACCTCTTAGGAATATCATGTCCAAGGCTGGAATGGAACGTGTAAATGAAAAAGCATTTGAGGTCGTTAGAAATCATACGCAAAAGTATCTTACATCTTTACTTAAAGATGCATATGCTTTCACGACAGCTGATAAACGAACTACTATTGGCTCGGAAGATGTAAACAAGGTTGTAGAAGCAAGAAAGTACTCTCATACATTTGAAGATGTAGTTAAAATGATCGACGAGGCAGACGAAAAGATACTATTCATTGCTAATGCTAACGCAGAACGTACATGTAGAAAGATTGCAGATTCAGATGGATTCTATGAAGGTGAAAAGAAGCCTAGGTTTGGAAACGATACCATCAAATGCTTTCGATACTATCTTGAAGCAGAATTGGTAAGACTTGTGGAATCGGTTCTACTAGTCACCCAACACAATAATCGCAAGACTATTAAGGCTGAAGACATTGAACTAGTTCTTCGCATTGAAGAAAGATGCCCGAAATGCGTATAAATATTATTCTCTAGATGACACGAATATGTCATCTGTTTAATCATATAAAAATACTAAAGAATGAATCTTGTTTTGCTCTATTTCTAACTTCGGTATTCGAATCAAATCCTCCAACTTTTTTAATAATAGAATTATAATCATTAGATGGATACGAACCGGTATGATATACTATAATATTATGAAATCCACTTTTAATTAAATATTCAGAACATAAAAGTCCCAAATTCGAATCGCATAATATAAAATAGTCAGTGTCATTTTTTATTGTATTAATCAATTGTTTCAATTTGGAAAATCTATAGCCAATCATTTTATCATTATATGATAAATCTGTAATTACGCTAACATAATTCATATTAATATGTATATACAAAATAATATAACTATAATTAATAATATAACTATACTAGTGTTAAAAATATCAAGTATGTTCGTATCATTAGATAACATGTTAACAATAGTATTGTCTTTATAAACAACTCTTTTGTATTCTGGGTATATAATTATAGGTGATGATATATATGATGGTATAACACCTTTCCATATAATTAAGTCGTTTTGTGAAACATTTAACATTTTCACCCCTCCCTTTACTATTAAAGATATACTACTGTTTTTTTCAATCTTTTTAGTATCTAAATGTTTTTTCTCACCGTCAATGGACCATAGCGATATATGAATATCATTTGTAATAGACCCATTTTGTATTTCAAGCTTACCAGGCATCTTTATACAAAGTATAAAGATAATATAAATTGGTATTTTACATATACATCTTAATGTAAGAAGGATCTACATGCCTTCTTTCTACAAGATTTTCGACCGTTTCACTCGTTATCTGATATGGCAACCCCTTAAAATCTTTAAGATTATATGATAATTTAATACAGTTTTCTCCTTCCACATTAATAACCCGTAATAAATTGATTTTAGAAATTATAGTCGTGACTTCTTTTTCTATAGATCTAAGACCTTCAGATTCTGTATCAATACCATAAGACACCTTTGATTGAATCGTTCTGCAAGCATCTGTTGTAATTGTAATATCTTCTGGTTTAAGTCCCGCGTTAGCAACCGCTGCTGGTAAAAAGTGTCTGGTTATTATATTATTAATATCCTTCCTACTATATTTTTCAATTTTTACTATATCCAATCTATCTTTAAGTGCAGGGTCAAGCCATTCGTGGTTGTTCATGGCAAACATGAACCATATATTAGATAAATCATGTGTAAATTCAGAAAGAAATAAATCATGATACTCTTTATTTTGAACATAATCAGTTATATGTAATAAAGCGTATTGAATCTCCCTTCCTCTTACTGATGATCCTAGTTTGTCTATTTCATCAAACAATACGATTCCATTTGATACTTTCATTCTACGAAGAATATGTAGAATAATACCAGGTGAGGCACCTACCCATGAATTATCTGTACCTTTGAAAATAGAAGGATCTTCCATACCACCTAGTGATATACGTTCAAATGGTAAATCCATGGCTTTAGCTAAAGCACTAGCAACCGCTGTTTTACCTCTACCAGGAGGCGAAGATAACCCAAGCATGCTTTTGGTATGAGGATTAAAAACTCTGTTAACAACAGTTTGCATTAACCGCTCTTTTACACTAGTCATTCCATATAAATTTTCATCGAGTTTTTTATAAATCATAGAACAGTATTTATTTATGTCTTTTATATCCGAATTATGCGTAATTTGATGCATAGGTGATGCAATTTTTCTATGAGGAAGAGAAATCGCCCATAATAACTTGGCCTTAATGATGTTGTATTCAGAATTTTCACGAGTTATATTCTCCAAATCGTTATGCATATCATAAAGTTTAGATTTCACTTTATCGTTAGCGTCGAGATTGTATATTTTTCTCTTTATTTCATAATCGGATGGTGGTTGAACCGTCTTTAATCGAGACTGCTCTTGGTTAATTTTAGTTAATTCATCAAGTGGAATAGATCTAATCTTTAATATTTTATTCTTGATGTATTTTTCAAGTTCTAAAAATTCCATGCTTTCGGGGTCCATATTTTTTAGTATATCATAATGTCTCACAAGTTCAATCTTATCCTTTTCAGTCGTTGGTTCTCTAAGGATATCTTCCAATGTTATGGTATTTTCTTTAATTTTTCCTCTAATTTCCTTTAATTTCGCTCGCAATAACTCTTTATCTTTACAATCTTCGAATATGTTTTCTTCATCTTTATGACTATAACTTTCGTTTATAGCCTTGGCGATAACGTCGGATAATATAATTTTAAAATCATCTTTTTCTTTGCTTAAATCTTTATCGCTTTCATTGTCAATTTCGGTTATTTCAGAAGAATTTTCTGATATTGTTTCTTCAACATGTTTCAAAAACTCGGGTTCATGATCAATTTCATATTCTTCTAGAGATTGGGAATCAGGATCATATTCTTCTAGTGATTGAGAATCGGGATCATATTCCGAATCCGACTCTAAAATTCTACGTCTCTTGCTAGCGGATGTAGCGCAATACATTTTCAACGAAATCAGTTGCGTATGAATATTTATTCTATAGAATAAATATTAAAGACCTATATCATTTTTTATTATTATATAATAAATATGACACCTGAAACACTTTTTATATTTTGTATTATAACAAGATTTATTATAGCTTACGTTGCATATATTTCACCTACAAACATTATACTTAGATCATTCTCATTAACTGTAGGTATAGGATTTATGTATTATTATTTGTCAGGAACAAGAACAACTGGTCCTGAGACATTTGGAAAACCCATATGGTGGAATAGTGTAAGACCTATACATAGTTTCAATTATATTCTATTCTTTATATTGTCATTCTATAAACCAGAATATGCATTTATACCACTGGTCTGTGATGTATTGATAGGAGTATTGGCGAGTTGTTATTTACCTAGGAAAATTTGAATTAATAATCAGACCAAAGAAAATATCTTTATATACATTGTAAAACTTACGTTCTGAATGGACCTTTGATAATGACATCTTTGTAAAAATGTCTTAATTCTTCATCATTATTGATAGCCATTTTAACATCAGCTACTGTGATGGTTTTCTTGCCTTTTTTACGAGTAATATTACCCGCTAATTCTGATATTTCAGCTAATAAATATTCTAATACAGCAGCGGCGTATACCCCAGCATACTTACCCTGTCTCTCGTATATGGAAAGTTTTCTCATACCAGAGCTAACGCGAGGAACTGATACGAGTAAGTTCGCCTTTTCTGTCAATGACCCTTTCTTTGAATAGGCTGATGATGCTTTATTCACCGACATGAATCCTTCGACAACGCCGTGTTTTGACAACTCCCCAGGTATAACAAGTTTTACCGCCGTTTGGATTTCCAACGGGGAAAGCGTCTTTTTATCTTCTGGTTTTATTGTATTACAAGTTTGAGTTAGTCGAAGAAGACTATAATTGATAATCGCGTTTAAGCATTCCGATGCTCTCTTTTCCAGAAGAAGAGTGGGATGAACTTGCGAAACGACCCTCTTAATATAAACTTCGAAATTTAGTTTAAGCTCAGGCATTTATTGTTATTTAACAATAATTTTTTTTGTTAAATAACAATAAATGCCACCTCGAGTTAGAAAAATTCTCAGAAATAACATTCATGGTGTATCAACGCCGGTTATAAAAAGATTTTATAGAAGAGGAGGTGCATTAGCTGTTCCTACCCCTCTGGTAGAATACACTAGAAGTTATCTGAGTCGTATTATGAAAGCGTATCTTCATGATATTATAGTAATCGCTGACTATAACAAGAAGAAAACCGTATCAACGGATCATTTTAAAACCGCGCTAGAACTCAGAAACAAGTCTCTGGCTTCTTCCAAAAAGCCAAATGTAAAGGCTTGTAAAAACGCCGCGACTGTTTATAAGAAAATAACAGCCGCGAAGCGTGTCGAGTATCAGCAAAAGAATACCGATTGTCTAATTATCCCCAGATTACCGTTTAATAGATTGACTAGAGAGATCGCCCAAGATTTTGAAACAGGACTTGCATTCTCGTCTGATTTTCTTATATATTTTCAAATATTTATCGAAATGACGCTATCCGATTTAACCACCGAGGCGGTTAAACATGCAAAACATGCCAAAAGAAAGGGCGTTACCACAGAGGACTTGGACATGGCTTCTGTTCATATCGAGGACCACTTGATGTAATTCAGTCTGTGATGTATTGATAGGAGTATTGGCGAGTTGTTATTTACCTAGAAAAATTTGAATTAACGATAAAAAAAATATCTTTTCTATTTCGAGAAAAGATATTTTTTAAATTATATAATGATGTATTACTTTATTATCTTTTCTCTTTCGAGAAAAGATATTTTTTTTAATTTATATTCAATCTTCAAATTCTTTCGATAATACTTTTAAAAACTTTTTATTAACCTTACCCTTGAGCCTATTATACTCTTTTCTAACAAATTCGAATTTTTTACTCTTTAATTCTGCTCTCAAATCTACATCACCATTTTTCTTATTTTCGTCTATGGAATATACATAATCTCCAAACAACATAAAATTTCTATCAGCAAAATCATATAAATTGTATTTCAACCTGAACCCTACGTTATTTATATAACTTACCATTTGCATATCGTTAAGCTTGAAAACATTTACACTAAATTTACTCAAATCAACCACCTTCGTTTTACTCCACGTTTTACTCTCTTTTTCAATAATAACGAAATCATCAATCATTGACTTTCCTATCAAAAAATATCCATAATCATCTACTCCAAAACTCTTTCTAACGCCTATACCAGGCCTTTCAGGCCATCTATCCACTTTCATTTTCACTCGATAATACTTCTGCGTTCTTAATCCGTATTTTTCCTTTTCATTTTGAATTTTGATAAACTCGTCTATACCTTTATTATGTAAAAATGGACCTTTTACAAAATACGTTTTACCTTTATACTTTGCATAATATGTATCAGTCTTTCCATGACTTGTGACGAGTTGCGCTCTAACAATAAAATCCAATTTGCTTTCTCTATCAGGAAAGTCAGTAATTGACAAATCCTCGTCTTTTTCAACCAAATCATTTATCTTTGTACTATTTTCATTGTGAAACGAAATAGTACTTTCCGGTAATTTTGTACACTTTTCCAAAACCAAGTTTTCTTTTTTACCAGATTTTAAATAAATATATATAATTTCAAAATCGGTGGGAAATAAGGGAATATTCGCCTTGGGAAAAACCTGAGAACTTACTTCTGCGAAATACATATTGGAATTATTTTTAGCGTTAAGAACGTGTTTATCATATACAAAGTCGTCAAGTTTAACCATACCCAGATCCGATTTTTTCCACTTATTTTTAACGTCGCTAACGTCAATATCAGAACCCATGCACCCGTAAAGATATGAAGCAAGTGGTAAAAAGTAAATAAGATAACCTTCTTTTAATTTACCAATGTCCTTTTCCCATTTTGCAATAATCAATGCTATATTCTTTCCAAAATATTTAGAAACTATATCATTAAGTTTCGATATGAAAATCTTTTTTTCTTTACGAGTGGAAATGTTAAACCCTTCATTCTTTAACAATATCAGTCTTTTAAACACAACAATGCTTCGCCAATTTTTTTCTTTTATAAATTTCTCAAACAAGTCAAATGTCACTTCACCAATTTCTTCCAAATATTCGCAATCATCTATATATTTACTATATTCCTCGCGCTGATTATTAAGTTGATACACTGAATTCATAAAACTACACCCACGTATCTTTTTACTTTTACAAAGAATAATAACAATCTTCTTCAACGCTCGTATCTCAATGTTTCTATTCCTATCGCTTTTCTTCCTTTCTTCATATACAATCGTAAACAGTTTATCCAAATCATACCATGCAACATAATTTCCGATCCCAATATCTTCCAAATAAATTATCTGCAATCTATGAAGACAATTTGTCAAAATACGACTTCCTCCATCTACGTAATCAAAACTATAAAACTCCATTAGCATTTTTATCGCCATTCCAACGTTATTTCGCCTAATGTATTTCTGAATAGCAGATTTCACCTCGCTCAGTGAGTATCCAGAAATACTTTTTTCCGACCTGTATTTTGTGGATATGCGTGATAAATCCACGTCTTCTTTTTTACCCCAGCTCATATTTACGTGATGTTTATGCGATGTTTATGCGATGTTTATGATAAAGTTTTGATTGTTTTTATCATTTTTTTTCATTCCGATCATGAACCTTACCATATTATTAAAACGATTTTTTTTCACTTTAAGAGTGAAAAATCTCTATAGTTCACCTTTTAATTTACAAGACAATATTTTGCATTTACAATGTATTTTGATAACCAATCTCTCAAAGATAACAAACTCATATCGTGCCAATATATATTTAGAAAATGCAAAACTATTCAAATCATGCTTTTAACAGGAACATTAGTAAGTAGTCTTTCATTACCTATGGCAATACACGCGTCCAGATTAATGAACTTTTCTTCCAATGTCATGTTATCTTGTTCTAGTGATATTTTATAGATCATTCTCTTGTTATCCTTATCTACTCTATCAACGGTCAGTTTTAACATTTTTCCCTTAGGGTCCTTTACGTATATTGTCTTGCCGTCGTCGGCTCTCTTACATATACTAAACGTATTTCTTGCGGTATCAGTATTGATAACGTTCCATTTACCGGTAGTCTCGTCCTTGAAAAGGTATTCACACTGCTCCTTCTTGGTCTCCTCTATCATCTTCGGGTTCAAACCGTGATTCTCTATGGTATCCTCCATCATCAAACGACAGTGTTCTATACGTTCGTCCATCAATTGCTGATTGTCTAAAAAATCAAGACCTCGATTACCTTCAAAGTATTGATTAATATTGAAATGATTATTGTTCGTGGTAACAGTCGGTCTACTTGCCATGCTCTG
>JGI10211J14876_10000078_pt1 | contig 33573 bp, 52 predicted proteins | sample Etolagsediment_FD_14876 | JGI IMG/M metagenome (IMG submission 14876)
CATGAACAACAACGTTCTCTATGTTGATCGGTTATTCTCCCTGCTTCTACGCTTTTCGTTTGCATACCTTTAGGATGTTCGTGACCAAGATACGTGCGCAATAGAGATTGGATATAGTCCGACGGCTCATGTATAAAGTGGCCTTCGTTTCGTTCCATTTGGGTGTCGAGATAACCTCTCAAAGTCATCAAGGCAACGGAGACGGAAATCTCGTTCGGGTCTTTGTACCGCTCTTTGAACATTAGCCAAAGTTGATGGATTGTTTTTTTGTTGCCCATCACTTCAACCCTTTTTGAACAATGTATAACTCAATGGCTTCCTGAACCATTTGAGTAATCGATTTTCCTACAGCGTTCCGCCGTAGGACTTTGTGATTCTTTTCGTCTATAAACGCTACAAGACGGTAGCGTTTATTTTGATATTGTTTTGGTCGTGCCATTATTTTAATAGTTTTAATCCGTTTTTTATTATTTTTAATTTCAGGTCATCAAAAGCATAAGCAGCAGAAGCAGTAGCAGAAGCAGCCCGAGCAGCCCGAGCAGCATCAGAAGCAGCAACAACAGCAGCAACAGCAGCATCAGCAACAACAACAGCATCAGAATCAGCATCAGCAGCAGCATAAGCAGAATCAGCAACATCAGAATCGGCATAAGCAGAATCAACAGCAGCAGCAACAACAACAACAGCAGCATGAGCAGCAGCAGCAAAAACCTTTGTTTTTCTAGATGGATTTTTCAAATATGCCTTTGCAGCTTCGATGGCTTTTCTTGGCCTCGAATCATCTGGGTGTTTATCTTCGTATATTTTCCGCACCTCTTCGGCTGCGGAAATAGCATACTGAGTTTTTTGTTTTTTATTCATCAGTCGAACAATCAGCCAATTAGCATAATCAAAGCGTCCCAGCAGCATCAACTTTTTAATAAACTTTTCGGCTGGCAGCCCGATTAGATTATGTTGTTTGGCAAATCTTATATCCCATCCACAATCGGTGTTTTCCTTAAGAAATTTCTCCGTTATTTTTTTCATGACCTTTAATCCGTTTTTAAGATTTTTTGTTTCTGTTTTCATAGTTTTTATTCCTCTTCTTCTGTAAAATATGTAAGTAGTTTATCTATTTGAGCATCCCGAGTATCCCGAGCATCCCGAGCAGCAGCCCGGGCAGCATCATAAGCAGCAGAAGCAGTAGCAGAAGCAGCCCGAGCAGCCCGAGCAGCATCAGAAGCAGCAGAAGCAGCAGAAGCAGTAGCATAAGCAGAATAAGCAGCCCAAGCAGCAGCAGAAGCAGTCCAAGCAGCAGAAGCAGCAGAAGCAGTAGAAGCAGCAGCAAAAGCAGCAGTCCAAGCAGCAGAAGCAGCAGAAGCAGCCCAAGCAGCAGTCCAAGCAGCAGCATGAGCAGCAGCTAATTCTTTATCAGTCGCTTTTCCGCTAGCATGTCTTTCTGCCACATTACACGCCTCAATGCTTAGCTTATCTGGATTGTCAACTAGTTGTAATGCTTCCCTTGCACACCACACGGCAAACAGTCGCATATCTTTATTTGTCATGTAATCATTACGACATAAAACCCAGAAAATGTCTTCTTTATTCTTAACTTTATCCCTATATTTTTTTATAAAGTCAAAAATTGTTGCCTTGTAATTTTGCGGGATTCCGATTTCCTTTGGATGATAGCAAGGTTTCATCGCTATCAAGTCTTTGTAAGTAATGTATTTTTTCATGACCTTTAATCCGTTTTTAAGATTTTTTGTTTCGTTTGTTTCAAATGTTTCAAATGAATTTTCAAACTCTCCGCATTCCGGACATTGGTATTCATGATTGAACACGATCAATTCTTCATGAACGCCAAACCATCCGCAAGTAGGGCAAGCTATGAAAATTTCTTCTTCATCGTTTAATTTTGCGGAACTCATTGCATGGGATTTAGAATGTTTCCGAGCGTTTCAAAAACAGACTCGTTAAAGTCCTTTTTGATTTCATCCTCAATCATCTCAAATGCATCATCCGAAAATTCGAGTATGAAAGGAAGTATATTAGTCCCATCGTAGAGAACCTCCTTAATTTCAGCCGATCCCCGGAAGCCGTTTTTGTATTCCGGTTTTTCGTAGTCGTACGTTACCGACAAAGTTATGTCGTCCCGTATTATGTCTATCGTGTTTTCCATTTTTATTTTAAGATAAAGACTTTAAATAATTCATAGCGACCCTCGAAATTTGGAGGTAATTTCCTTGCTGTCCTCCTTTAGGGGCATCATTTCCGATAGTATATTTATACCCTTTCCATTTCAATGTCATTATAATATAACAGCTCAAGTCACGTTTGTTTGCGTGACCGCATGAATACTTCCAGGAAACGGGATAGATTTTCAATCCATTGATCCGGCTATCTCTAATAGCAGTAAGAACCATTTCTTTGACTTTACCGGATTTCGTGTAAATAGTTTCTTTTTTCATGGCTACCAGTCTATTTCGTTATTAATTAGACTTTCCTTGATAAGATCAATTTCAGCTTCAATACAAAATAATTCTATTGAAATAAAATCTATCATCTCCTGATTTTGTTCCTCTTGCTTATCTCTCAATAAGGATTCTTTTAACTCTTTTTTCGAAAGTGCCTTTTCAAACTTCCAAATTAGAGCTTCTCTGCTGTCTTTAGATAATTTCATGGCTTTGGTTTTTTTATTCAAACGTAATGTTATTTTCAACAACCGAACAAGCAATGATCCATGCTTGTTTTGATGAACATCTTGCTACGTTATAGCCGTAAGGATTCATGGTATTGTCGATAGTTTCAGCGACTTTAGCAGCAAATCCGCCAGCAGCCTGAACGCCAACAAGAAGTCTGCCAACTCTTTCAAAATTAAGACTGAACATCGAGCTATTCTCCCTGCTTGTTTCGGCAATTCTTGCAATTTCGTTTGCAATTTCTGCTGCTCTTTTGTAGTCTTCTGTTCCTTTTGCGATCATGGCTGTGTGATTTTGTTGATGAAATAAAGATACAACAAAAATACACTAAAACTACATTAATACCCCTGACATTTATGCTTATTTCCATTGATATATATCAACGATGTGGTTAACCTGTTGATATACAACAAAAAAGCCCCCTTTGCTGGAGGCTCTCTCGTGGCTAAAAATATATTTATACTAAAATTTTATGAATCTTTTAGCGAAAATCAGTAAAAAATATAATAATACTAACCCTCCTAAGATACGGCCGGTCCATACCCATAACGTCTGCCACCAATTTAGAATGTTCGTTATTTTCACGTAAACCTGGGCTGTTTTAATCGACCTGAAAACATCTTTTTCACGCCACCGGAAATAGACCTGTAACGAATCAACCTGGCATTTGACATAAGCCACGTTATTTATTACCTTAATTTTAGGTATTTTCGCTAGTTTTCCCGTTGTGTAGTGCAATATCTCCACAAGTCTAACCTTCTCCCCTTCACATTCGAGAAGTGCCGTTAGGGAGCTTGAATCGATATCAGTATAAATAATGGTGTCTCTGACTCGCTCGACAATAGAATCCATGATTACCGTATCGGCCCCGCTCGGTTTAATGAATTTCTGGCAATTCCGCTCATTTGCACAACCGGAAATCATAAAGCCAATCACGCAAAGACCGCAAGTGAAAATGACATACCAGAGAAAAAGTAAGACAAATTCCCAGTTATTTTTACGGCTCATGATTTTTTATCTTGCGATTTGTCAATGATTTTGCCGACTTGTTCACGGGTAATGGCTCCAAGACAAAATAAAATGATAACAACCAGTGCGGCCAGTACCAGCTCATCCGGCTTAATTCCTTTTATTACGATCACGCCCAGGAATGCAAGACAAGCATAGAGTGTTGCGGCCTTACGTGATGCTTTCCCGGAAGCGTCCTCAAAGAACCCCCCGAGCCATTCGAAAAATGATCTTTTCATATGACCTCTAATTTTATACCGCCGCCCCGTTTAGAGCTGGCAGCAAGTTCATTCATTAATCTTTCGTATGTTATTCTCGAATTATATAAAATTCCATTTGATAATTTTTCACCAACCAGAATGCAGCCGTGTGTATGTTCCGGGTTGTTCCCGCTATGAATCCTTATCCCGGTAAAATGCAAAACGGCTTTCACCTCCGGCATTATCTTTTTAAATTTTGGTGAAAATGTCAAGTCAACGTCATATTTTCCAAAAGGTATTGCCGTTTTGCCGTAAACCTTTTCTTCTCCGGGGTCATTCAGATCACCATCCCGGTTCAAATCCCTTGTTTTGTCCTCCAGCGTGTCGCAAAAATAGATGCCGTTAATGTAGAGCAAACCCTCCGTATAGGTATCTGTTTGATTAATTCGATTTAATGTTAACTTCATTTTTCAAGTTTGGTTAAACGGATCTCATGTTTTGTAAGATTTTCATTAACCCGGTAGATTGCTTTTTTATTGCTTTCACTTTTCGTATATAGCATATTTACATCGCTGATCCGAACGATCTATTAACTTTTTATTAGAAAGATAAAACAAACGAATTAAAAATGATACAGCGACCAGTAAAACACTTAGCAGGACTGAAATGAGAACTCCGTAAAATTGTTCCATAATTGTTAAAATAAAACTATGAAATATAAAACTATATATGTCACTGTTAATACCATTAAGATTATTTTAGCAATCCGTGACGACTTCACAGTCCACATCTTATCCCACCATGATCCGGTACCGGATGAAGTTGAGCCTATATACCAGAATGATAGTTTACGGAACCAATTACAAATGCCGTCGTAAAGCGTCCAGCTCAAGTTCAAAAATACAGACATCAACAGAATTGCTATCAGGTAATCCTGCCAGAAAAAGGGAACCCATAATACGACGGCTCCAAGTCGGAGTAACGTACTCCAACCATGCCAGGCCTTGCTCCATTTTTCCTTTTCCACCCCGGTCTCATCATTCCAACGCAAGATCATGCTCATGAAAATTGCCACGTAGATCAAAAATACTACTCCGAAAATTGCTGCAAAAAGTTTCATGTCTTATCTGTTTATGTCTATATTTGAACCTGTTGTGTCCCGTTTAACTTTCGAAGCCCTCATTTCCTTTTCAAACAGGTACGCTTTCCATTCATTCATTACCCGTTTTGGCATCTGATCTAAATCCTCCTTCATTTTCTCTAATTGATTTTCTATTTCATTATGTCGGATTTCATGTCTTACGAAATACCCGCTCATCGAAATTCCAAACAGCACCAAAAACCACCACTTTTTTAGCCATTCCAAGGTGTTCATTTCCGTCCTTTAAAAATCTCCATCAGTACGGTTTTCAGATCCCCGACCGTTTCGGCTGCTTCCCATTCTTTCATAGTCACATCTCCGATTTTTTCTCCGTCAATAATTCGCTTTTTCTTTGGATGCTCTGGCATGTTTCGGGGTGTAATCTGATACTTAGTCATTACTCCACCCAAAGTAGCACGTTCCGCCCAGCAACCGTCATTAATCCATTTTGTCCATTCATCCAACCCTTTATTATAAGCCGGGCAAAAAGTGCCGTACATATTTTTCAGCACTTCACACTTGAAAAACTCTTCTGTTTTCCCTGTGAGTTCCTGCACTGTTTCGCCTTCCGGGTTGCTGATCGGGAAGTTGAAATGTTGATTTTTGCCCTGTATCTCAACCGTGAAGTAAACCGAACCGTTCTGTAAAAAATCTATATTCATAATTTTATAAATTAATATTCAATTCCTGACACATACAATTTAACAATCGTAAAAGTATCACTTCGTTGTATGTCGAAAAAATCATTTATTAATTTAATAAATCCAGAGGCTTTATTTAGAATATTTGCAACTTGTGAATAAAATGATACTGGGTTGTCCCATGCGGCATTTAAACCAAGATACTTATCTGGATTAGCACATTTGCCTCGCATTGAAATAAAAATAGATTTTCCGCCACTTGCAATCCTACCAAGCGATTGCTCGACAATATTCACGTCACTTATATCTGCTGAAATCGTGACATTCGAATAATCATTAAAAGTAATTTGGTCATCCAACCACACCATCCCACTGAACGGCTGGTACGTTCCTATGCTATTCCCATAAGATAATTGAGGCTCTGTGATGAGGACTTGGCCAGTGGAATTGGACAGTATAACCACAAACTCTGCCGCTGTTGCCGCTGTTGACATTGTTGTTGTTACTGAAAGTAATTCCCATGTATCTCCTCCTGTATGGAAGGATGAGTAATAATCTGAGCCATCTGATATTCTAACTCTTACGTGAGAAGCGGTTGCGGTTTTTACCCAACAGGATAATGTAATTGTACGCCCTGCAAATTTCTTTATAAGTGGTAGTTGATCAAAACCACCATATTTGAATAAAAGATTAATTGCACCAGGAACTAATCTTAATCCTCTGACAGCACCAACTGGTAAACTATCAGGATCATCAACAGTATAAATATCTAAACCATTTGATTTTATCCACCCATCCGGAGCTTTATTGTTAGTCGATATGTAGGATTGAGATACTTCGGAAAGAGATACGTCGTCGAACATAATATCTGTACCCGCACCAGATGTAGCAACCTGAATCAATCTGATAGTAGCTGAATCATCTGTATTTTGAGCTACAAAATAATAAGTATGCTGAACCCATGAATCTGTTGCTTCTGCGCCACCATCTTCGCCATAATTCACAACCCCATCTGTAACGTATGCCTGGTATGTCGACTCAGTTCCTTGTTTAACATAAAACGTAAATCTATATAATACTCCTTTAACTATTCCAGATGAATTATTGAAGGCGAGCGGATTATTTGCACCATTTTCTGTAATAGTTAATCTATTGCCTGTCTGCCCTCCTGCATCGCTTGTTAATACGGCACTCGCAGCGGGTGTCCACCCCGTAGTGTTATCCTGATCATCATCTGGATCGGTGCAGGTTGATGTAGGGTGCAAAGCATCCTGATACCCGTCCGAATAGTCGCTTACTGTTGCCTGAGAATTAACCAGGAAGTCTGTGTTCGTCAAAAGGTTTGGTAAAGCCCAATCAACGGTGTCGGCTTTCAAGTCTACGATCTCAACTTCATCCGGAAGCCCAATAGTCGGGTTACCACTTACTCCATCTCCATTGGTAACTTCAACCTCCGATGCCGTCCCTGTAATTGTTCGCTCTGAATAAGTGGCCGCTCCGGTTCTGGCAACTAATCCTGTACTTGCTAATGCTTCTAATGCAGTTAGATCGGCTTGTGTAGTCCAGACCGGATCGGCGGCTCCGGCTGCTAACAAAAACTGCCCGGAAGTACCGGCCCCCAGCCATGAAGGTGCACCTGCACCGTTTCCCATTAAAAGAGTACCTTCAGCCCCGGCGCCTAACCATGCATAGGTATTATCAGCAGTTCCATATAACAGGCCGCCGTTGGTTTCAGTTAAACCCGCAATAGACTGCAAGGAAGCATGAGTTTTCAGAGTAGTACCATCCAAAGTTAATCCGGTTCCTATAGCAGTTCCGAAAACAGCTTCCAGACATCGAACGCCTAAAGCAGTCCAGACATTTGATCGGGTAGTGTCCAGGTCGTATCTTGTTGATATCTTGTAAGATGCCGTCGACGGGATCGTATCGTAAGCGTATAATATTTTTGAAGTATCTCCGACCAGCGTTGAAAATAAAGTCGTTTTCCACGAATCAGTCGTGAGGTCGTAGTAAAGCATCTCGCCTGTCGTGTCCTGCCCCGCAATACTAAGATCACCCGCAACAATCGTGGGCCTTATAATGTCTTGAGATGATGAGCTAATGACGATAAACGTCATTGCAAATATTATTAATACTTTTTTCATAATTATGGGCGTTTAAATGTTTTCCAGCAGTTAAATGCTGCAAGTCGATCCCCGGAAGTCATATTAATATACAATCGCATATAATTCGAGGGGAGAATAAAATCCTCAAATGCCTTATTTTGAGTCGTTTTCGTTATAGCTATGCTATCGAGGTTCGGGTAGTCCAGCCACTCGGTTCCATCGATTGAAACTTGAATTTTGATGTAAGGCACACCGGCCAGAGTTGCCCCTGTCCAATTGGCCCATATCTGCCATGTGTAATTATTTCTGAATTCCGAAGCAGATTGAACGTTGATAGCGGTGTCGCTGATAATTACCAGGTCTTCCGCTATCTGAGTCGATGAAACATTTGTTTGACTGAATCCAATTCCAGACACTATGACCAAAATTGAAACGAATAAAATCTTTTTCATATTCTCATATTTTTTGTAAAGATACACACTAATTGAACTTTTTATTTATTTGTTTTTTAACATTAAAGTTTTTTGAGGTTCACGTTACAGTTTTCGATTACAAAATCAGTGCCATCAGTAACTCCTTCGACAGAAATCGTAATACGATCATCGGCGGCAATCGTTACAAAACCGGAGGCAGACCCACAAGGAACGATGTTTCCATCTACAAAATATCGTTCAGCAACAATTTTCGTTTGCAGAGTTGTTCCTTTGTAAATCATAAACCGCATTACTTTTGTAGCGGCTGCCGATCCTGACAATGAGAATGATACCTGATACTCTCCGGCAGCGGAAGCTCCTGCAATCAAACACGATCCTTCGTCCCAGTCACCAGCCTCGTCAGCGACCCAAGTATCTGTAATTTGAAACTGGTTTACATTCAACGAATCAATCACAAACACCCCGTTGTAGTTGGTCGTTCCCCGAATTGATATTACTGAATTTTCCAGCAGCCCGTGAGCGGCGGAAGTAATTGTCAGGATTCCGCCACCTGCATTCGCCACTGCTGTAATAGTTCCGGTTGATCCGGCGTCAAACGTCCAGCCCGAAACGCTCCCGGTTGTAAATGAACGCATGAGATTGTCTGTCGCCGCCTCGTCAATAGTAACCGTTCTGGCTGCATCGTATTGATACATTTCGGCGTAAGAAGTTGTTGAGTATGATACCTCATGCTCTGTTCCCGCTCCGTCCTGAAAATACAATGCATTATCAGATTTTGTATATAGTGCCCCTGTATCTGTTTTGGCAGTTGGAGTAGTCGTTTCGCCAAATTGCAATGCAGAACCAGCCTGAATCGTTCCGGTAGTAACTATCCCGGTCGTGTTGTCTGTCCAGTAAAATGAAGCGAATTTCGATGTGTCTTGCCTTGTATTTCCGGTAACATCTAGTTTTTCAGCAGGCGTTTCAGTCCCGATCCCAACGGAATCGTTTATGTTTTCAAGGTATGTTACGCCGTCAAGATCAGAAGCAAACCCGGACGAATCCCACGCTTCCGCTTTCAGGTTGTTTAGCTTCGTGCGCACGGATGACATCACTTCACCGTTTGCAATCCATTGAGCATTCAGCGTCAAGGCGAACGCTGTTAATCCAAATAAAATCACTATCCTTTTCATTGTATCATTATTTTAAGGTGACTCGTCTTTTGAGAATATTTTTTCATCATCGACGACACGACCATCATCCCATGTGCCGTCATGGATTGTCGCACCGCCGCTTGTAAATGCTTCGCTATACGCATTGTCAACCCGTAATGTTTCCAATGACCAACCTGCCATCGGGAAATTCCCATCACGATTCACCTCTAATTTTGCTCCCTCGTTTCGCATATATTGAACATTGTCGATGAAAGTGTAATCCAACGAAAATGCAAGATTAATCCGTTCGGCAACCCAGTTAGGGATGCCTCGACCATCGCCAAACGTCCACTTGTATAGGTTGTAAGGTTGCGTCTGAAGCATGACGGGCCGGAAGTCTAAATCGTTATACATTGTATATTTCCCTCCGGGGGAAAATCCATCAGACTTCAATCCACCTTTTACCCGGAGATAAAACATTGGTAAATCAACGCCACCAAACTTGCAATCCAAAATCGATTGTGAATGTCGGTACATCATGAATATGGTATCTGTATGCGTGCCTATGTTGATCGGCTCGGAAAGGAATGAGGCAGAAGCATCGGCATAATTGATCGTGATCTTGACGTAATGAACTCCGGTCGTTACGGGAAAATAATCTTTAATATAAAATGATGTTAAATCTCCATATGCCCCGTTATCGACAACGGTATATGTATCAATTACCGTCAAGTCGTTGTCGATCAACGTAACTACGGTGTCGGCAGTAGTCATGTCAAATGCTGCAAGAAATTGAAGATAAAAAATATCTCCTGCGTTTACTAGTTGACAGTATTTGACATCCTGGTAATCCGACGATGGAATTTGATTTTGCCAAAAATCCCCAAGATTGACCTGGTGGAATCGCAATGGATTTAATTTTGGTATATATAATAGTCCCGTTACACTCATGATCGTATCAGATTTTCCAGATCATTTTCCTTTATTGATAATAATTTTATAGACTGACTTCCTTTCCCTGTTAGTTTAGTTTCAACCGAAAGAACGTAGCCGTAATATTGGTTTCCGAGATATTTGAATGCAACGATTCCACGAGGATTTGTCTCTAGTGAAGCTGAAAAATCATCAGTATAAACAGCTTCAAATGATATCTCTATCGGCTTGAACCATTGCATTACTTGTGATGCAGTTGTACCGATTGTCCATCCTTCATATTCCCCGACCCATGTTTCAATAGGAGATGATTGAGTTTCATTGTTCGATTGATCTTTTAATCCGGATGTAAATTCAAGTAATTTATCCGAAAGTCCAAACATACAGGAATCTATAAAACCCTGGTGTCTCCCTAAATTTCTACGTGGTGAAATTTCACAATTATAAGCATCATATTCCGTGTCCGGGTCATCAACTTTTCGCAACTTGTCATCGGCCATATCTCCTGCATGCCCATGATCCTCATCTGTTTCGGTGACGTTTTCGACATGAACGAAGAAAATATCATCATCCGACGAGTCGTTCTCCCAGGCCGTTCCATCGGAGTTGACAATAATTTGTCGGATACCACGCCCGTCACCCCTGTATTTTGGCAAAATATCATACTCGTCGCCAGTGGTTTCATTCTGAGCCTCAAATGTCGATTCGGTATTAAACTCAAACCAGCCGTAATTTTTATCGTCATAATCTTTGTCTGAATACCCGGCTTTAATTGATTTTAAATTATAATCTTTATAAACAGCCAGTTTTAGATTTGATACCGACCCAACGTCATATATTTGATTTGCATTATAATGATATACTCGATTTTCAAGAACAAATGTCTCTACGCCGTTTCGCACTTCGACCGAAAAACCGATACAAAACAGGGCATCGATGGACTTGAAAAAATCCTTGAACGATGTTTTGTAAATAGTCAACTCCATTGTAGGAGGACGACATGTCGCATTATATCTTATAGCTCTCCCGTTTGTGATCATTATTGCCTTTTTCCACGAATCGAGCAAAGAGGAATCAAATCCATATGTTCCATCGAATAACTGACCGCCAACCATTTTATCAATCAGTAACTTTGCGAAATTTTCCAGTGTCATGCATCTGAACCAATCATAATAATCGACATTATGATCCGGCGACCAAAAAATCTTATATACACCCGGCGGGTAATTGCCGATATAATCCGGTTCTTCAAAAGACCAGTTAGTAAATGAATATTCGACAGATTCTTTGTCTTTGATGAGTTTCACGAGTCCGGCATCGATAAGGTTGATCTCAACATTCGTATCTATATCTTTAAACGTTGAAAAGTCGAATACCCCATTATAGGCGTCGTAGTATTCCAGCGATTCGTGATCCAATGCCTCGACCGTCAGTTGTGCGTCGGATGAAAACCCATCTTCGTAAAATGTTCTTCTCAATGCCTCAGCCCCGTCTTTTACAAATTTCAGCGGAATGGTAAACGAACGAAACATTCCGTAATATTTTTTGTTACGCTCCCACTTGATCATTTGCTCATCCCATCCATCAGGCGCATAAATCAAGTATTGAGATTTAGCGCCCTGTTGATAGTAAAATCGAAGATCGGGAAGCAAGGACATTACATTCTTATTTTGTTGTTAATCCATTCCTCCTGTACCGAACCCGCATGTATTGCAGTTCTAATGCCATTTTTATCGATAGAGATGTGAGTTTCTTTTTTGTTCTTTGTAACATTTTCAATCTGCAAAAGTTGCATGTTAATTGCATCTAATTTCATCGCTAGTTCCATTGTAGCAACTCCATCCGAACCCGCATTTTTTGGAATTTCCCCAAATGTAGAAGCTCCGGTCATTGCTAACAAGTCCCTATGAGGTATAACGGATGATCCTTCGGGCAAGAATGCTAATGATGGTTTTGGAGGCGTAAGAAACATTTTACCGGATTGAGTTTCAATACCTTCGATTCCTTCTTCGCCAACAATACCTAATGTAGCTCTCCCGCCTTTACGTCCGTATTTATATTGCGGGATTGGCTGCGAGGCGATAGTTGCCACCGTTGCGATTCCGGTAGCAAGAATCAGTGCAGCAAGGACGATTCCTAAGATACCGCCCGGATCAGCAAACGCCTTTGTGACACCGATCAGCGTATTGATCGTACCTTCGATAATGCCTACGGCCTTATTGAATTTCGCCTGCTTTTGACGGATCTTCAGGTTTTCGGCTGCTCGCTCCTTTTCCTTTTGTGCAAACTTTGCTTCAATCTCATTCTTTTTATCTACGTTGTCACCAGCAGCATCAAGTTCCCGCTGCTTTTGGATCTCGTCGGCTTCGGCTTCCTGGTCAAGTAGTTCTAATTTTCGCTCATATTGAGCATTGACCAGGCTAATGACATAATATGCAAGCTCGACAGCTTGTTCTTTTATTTTCCTCTTCGCCTCTTTTTCATCTTCCTGGTCTTTCTTCCGCATCTTTTCCTTCTCCTCATATGTTACCTGGTCGATCTTTAAGAGCGTTTTAGCGGTCTTCTCAGCAAGTCCTATTTCTAAAGAATCGAGGGATTCTATTATTTGAATCATTTCCTCACCGTTCTTTTTACGGATTCCGAGCCTGATAATTCCTTTTTGCTCTTCGCTGAAAGCAGCGGCAGCTTCCGATTTTTCAAAAGCCTCAATCTCGTGATCGGCTTGTTCCTTTTCTGATATCAACCCGTATTTTACTTTGATGTCGTATATTTCTTTTTCAAGTTTTTCAGCATTAGTTTTGGCCTGCCCCAGTTCTCGCTTGCGCTCTTCTATTGATATTTTTTTTCTTTCTCCGAGAAAATCCCCCTCAAGTGACTTAATCTGTTTTATATATCCGATTCTATTTCCGAGCATTTCAGCAAGATTAATCTTCATCTGTGCAAGTTCATCAGATGAAATAAGAGCACTGCCCTGAGCCTGTTGAATCCGTAGTTCCAACATAGAAATATTAAACTCGTTTATAGCTTGCGTTGCCTTTACTGTATTAATTTCGCTGGCGTTCATTACTTTATAACGCTGTTTTTCGGCTTCTATATAGTCATCAATCATTGATGTATTGATAGATATAGCGCTGCCATATTCATCCATTTGAGAGATAGCGAACGGTACTTCATCAGCAAGTTGATTTATTACCACATTCATTCGATCTTGCTCATCGGCTGACATTACAGATATACTTTTAAGATCTTTATATTCATCGACCAAGGGCTCTACTTTATCTTGTAAGCGTATCACTTCATCGGCTTGTTCCTCAAACGTATTTGTTAAATCCTCCGTTGGCGTGATAGCATCTCGTAATCCCTTGGCAAGTGGCAAAAACACAGTTGCAAGACCGCCTCCTATTTTTTCCATTATGTCCCCCCAGGCATTACCAAACTGCTTGACTGGTCCTAACCCCACTTCAGCTTCTTTTTTGGCTATCTCGAATCCGTCTGCGAATAATTTATTTGCGATTGCGGCTTGTTCTGTTGCATCTTTGGTTTGGCGTAATGCCGGAACATAGCGATTCAACATTGTGTATTCTCCCTCCGCTGCCAAGGCAACCATTTTCATTGACGTATTCAAATCAATACCAAGAGCTTTGCTAAGTCCTATTGCATCCTTAGTAGCTTGCTTTAAATCATCAACGCCCATAGTCTCCCCAAGCTGCATAATTGACAACGTTGTCTCATCACCTACCGTTGTTATTTTCTGAAGTTCTGAGGCGAATTTTCTATATTGAGGCATCAACTTATCTACATCCTTGCCATTCGATCTTAATGCTGATCCTAATTTATGTACTGCCTGAACCTGGGCATCCCATTTTTTAAATGATTCAGAAAAAAATCCTTTCAAGGCATTAATAGAAAATGCAGCGACTAACATTCCGCCGACTTGCTTTGCCATAGCACCAAGTCCGGCAAGACTATTTTTAAATACGCCCGTCGCTTTCTTAATGTTTGTCATTTGAGTGCCGAGTCTCTTAATCTCTGATCTTAGCTTTTTGGCTTCATTTGTATTCGTCTTACCAGCGGCGGCTAAATCCATATATTTCGACCTTGCAAGTTTTAGCTTATTATTCAAGGCCTGATAAGCCCCTACGAGATTCTTATTCGTTTTTGCCTCTGAAATTGTTTGCTTATTTAGGTTCTGTTTCCTGACTTTTAACTCTGCGATGCTTTTGGCAGTGTTTGAATTTGCGAATTTTAATTGCTCTTGTAATTTCTTTTCCTGGGCAAGTAATTTATTCAGCTCTTTATTATGTGCAGATGCTTTCTTTTTTGTTTCATTTAGTGATTTGTTAGCCTTATCAATATCTGATATTTTACTTGAATCTCCGTACACATCCTTATTTTTAGATGCCGCAACTGCGATCTTTTCAATCGCATTTAAAGTAGTTTTCAGCCCTGCGTTAACGGTTTCGATCTGCTTCTGGACTTTAACTAAATCAAAAACCTCTGATATTTTCCCGGTGTTAGCCATTATCTACTGTATTTATTTGCCGACAATTTCATCTTTTCATGTTCACGTTGCAACATTCGACATTCCTTTTCATATCGATTATGCATTGCAACGAATTCCGTTAAAGTTATATCAGATGCTATTAATCGAAACGACATGAACCGGCTTAGCTCAACCAGTAATTCATCAAAATATTGCTCAGTTACCCTTTCGCCTTCATGTTGTTTCATCATTTCTTCATACTCGTGCCGTTTTTGTTCTATCGTAATCACAATAGTTTTAGATTTTTTTATAATTGTTTCGAGTTCGTCTAGATATTGTTTTCCGGTGTTGGGATCGAGAGAAAATCGATAACCATATTTATGTAATAAATCTACCATTCTTTGAGAATATCGGACAGACAAAACAAGAACGGCGGTTCTGATCGTTAATAACCTTGCCTCCATCATACCGATTTCACGGGCAAGTGAAAGAATCCGCTTATTCGAGATCGATCCCGACAAATCGCAATATTCCATATATAAGTATTCCCAGGCCTGGGCCAGTTGCTGCTGTGTATGCCGTCCACGAATTATAAGCCCGGAATAATCATTATGGACAAGACATTTTATAAAAACATCCAGCGTAACTTGTGTGCAATGGGTTTTGAGATTTGTTAAACGGTAATTGTTGTTTTCGGTATTTTCTGGTTGTTTTGATAAAGCATTAGGTCCTAACCATTTTACACACAATCGAAAAAATAGAGCAAGATAATATGATGTACTATTTATAAATGGCCGTAGAATTAATATATTTTTCATTTTATGTCATGGTCTTAACCCTGTTTTTTTATTCATTGCCAGAAAAAAATCAGGCATTAATACTTCGGTCGAAAATATTTGCCAATTTTTACTAGTCAAGCCAAAAATATCCGATCCATATTTTGATTCGAGTTTGGATGATTTAAAGTCCGACGATTTGATATCTATATTTTCTCCCGATAATTTCATCTCCAACCCTTTATAAAAATCACCCGACAATTTCAAGTCAACATTGCCCTCTCCTGCTTCTGAACTTATGAATGAGAATTTATAGGCAGCGTAATTATCGGACAAATATTCTCCAATTCCCTCATTATTCCTTTTTTTGCCCTTTAACATTTGCGCCTGATTAAGAGTTATAATGTGTTTTTCGTTTTGAACAAAAAGCGCCTGTACTTCTCTTTTCAAGTCAAATGCGGAAAGATTTTCGATCATATCAACTACTGTCGGCATCTCTTATATCGTCCTCCTTTTTTTCTTCTTGTGGGATTAATTTTTTGGCTGCACGGTAAACTACTTTCAATGATTGTTTACGTTCTTTTTCGTCGAGCTCCTGATATGCAATCTTGTCATATTTTTTAACAAAATCCATCTCGGAGCCACACGCAAGGACGGACGGAGCATACCACCCCGTCGATCCTTGTTTTATGGTTTTACCTTTCATAGAATTGATTAAGAGAATGTATGTTCCAGAGAATCGCTCTCATACGCATTGTCAGGAGAGCCGCCAATGCCAAGACCTGCTAACGTTGCCGGGTCTTCCAGTTGGAGGACATGATCACCCGTCGGCGTTGTGAAAGTTAAAGTGAATGCACTGTTCACAGCATCTACAGCAACAGTATCGGCAACAACTTCAACGCCGTCCTTAGTTACATACCATGCGTCGGGATCGGCTAACTCGGTCGAGTATTGGTTGTACAGATTCACCTTACCGTAAAGCGTTTGTACTTTGACGACCCAGGTTGTCGATGTGGTTGAAACTTCAATCAATTCGATATCGAGGATTCCCGGCACATCAACTTCTATATCTGTGGCAGCGTCTATAAATACGATGTCATCGTTAAGCTCAGAAGCCTTTGCCATTGAAAATTCAATAGTGTACATCGTTGAATTTGATCCATCGGCGATCTTCCAGGGTTTCGTATGTACGTATTCAAGCGTAAAGCCTCGCATCGTTCCCGATCCTGCATCAACACCATAGACCCTGTTGTTTTTATCGACAAACAAAACAGTACGGTCATCTGCATGATTAAACTTGCGGAGTGATTTATTGTACATCATACCGCCTTTTGTAAATCGGAAAGTCCAGTTATATTTCCCGTCTCTCGTTACTTCGGTTGAACCGTAACCAAGTGTAGTTTTAACGATGTCTTCGGAATTATCAGTAATTTCCTCGAAACGGAATATAGGATAGATTCTATCTTCAGGATGCTCGTCCATTGATAGCGTTTGCAATTCAGTGATGAATGCCGAAGCTGTTAAAACGTTTGCAGCCGAAAATACCTGATCACTGGGCAGCAGTATTGCGCCCACGATTTCTTTCGGATCGATAATACACGTAGGGATTCCGGTATTCCCGTTTCTATCTGTGCATATCGGAGAATTTAATACAGTCATAACTATTTGTTTTTATGTTTTACTCATTATTTTTGATGGGACACAAGGTTGTTTCATAACATCCAACTCAAGGTCATTAATTTCAATGGCGTCAATGGCATCACCGAACATATTTCCCGTGTCGCCATATAATCCGCTTTTTCCCCAATAAAGCCGATCTGTCTTCTTATGCTTCGGTGGAATCTCGGTCGAAGATTGATCAAAATAACCACTCCGGACAATCGAAGGGATCAACAATTCGTACAACGGTTGAAGGATAGCGTCAAAGTTAATAGTATAACGCTCTGCGGCCTTATATTCCGGCTGTGTGATTGTCGCCAAAATCAAAGTGAACTTACAACGGGATTCTATATCATAACGGATTCCTTTCTCCTCTGTGAAATCTTGAAATAATGCAATCAACGGGTATTTTAAATCAGATTTAACCTGTGCCTTAGTCATCTCTTGCAATGACTTCACTATTTCAAGAGGATGTCCATGTTGATAATGAACCGCCGACCCATAATCGGTTGCTACATCAGCTACAATGTATTGAAACATCTCAACTATTTTTTCTGTCGCTGTCAGCATTTTACACGTTCATTTGATTAATCTTTGGGAATGAATCGGCGTTACCTGCGACCCAGGTAGTATAGGTTGCAATGTTATCATCGAGCCATTCCCAAAGATCGTCAATCATGTCGACCATCTTATTATATGCCTGAACCATCTTCGATAAATTGCTGGCTGCTTCTGCATTCTCAAATTTCGCTTTAGCCTCACCACTGAACATTGTCACAGACTGATTGTTCCGCATGTAATGATAGTAAACATAGTTAGCGGAAGGTGAAATATAAAGCGTATAAGAATCATCACCGATTGTTTGTGTTTCGGTTGTATAGATTTGATCATAAAGGTCAGTCCATTTTGATTCTTCGGCTTCAACTCCGGCAACAAACTCATCATAAAAATCATCACCCAGCAAACGCTTCAAAAATTCTTTTTCATACTTCAAAATGAAGTTCATCAGATTTGTGAAGTTTGCAACTTCGGGATTAGTGGTACCTGTGATGTTCGGAATCTCAAGCTCGCCAACAAAATATGATGATGTCAGATACATATATTATGTTGATTTATCGACTTTCTTTGCTGGTTTCACGGGATCAACAATATATCCTTTTGCTACGAGTTTTGGGATTGTATGTTCGCAAACATAGCGTTCACGCACTTTACTACCCCCAGACCTCATTGCAGGATGTTTGTCTGTCGCAATTACTTTGACCTTTTTTCGTGGATCAATAGCAATTCCTTTTTTTCCGTCTTTCGTTGTTACAAATTTTGGCATAATTTATATGTTTAATGGTTAGAGTTTTATACAACCTCGATCAATGCCTTGATGTCGTCGAATGCATCGTAAAGAAATGCAGTTGTGTCATTGTCTTTGATGTAATGATGTAACCGCATTGCGCCACGAACGGTAAGAAGCCGTTTGGTAAATTCACCTGTCAAATTATATCCTACAGCCAGTTCGATGTCTTGTAGAATTTTGATGTTTGACTTCATTTTGTTGCCGACTAACAGATATCCGGCGGTAACAAATGTTGTTGTGGAAATCGGAATACCTTCAAACGACTTTCCGTCCGGTGATAGTGATGGGTGTAGGGTATAATGACCATCTGATCCTTTTGACCCAAGAGCATTTGTATAATCAGTGGGGTGCATCAGAATCATGTCTGGTTCTTCAAACCCTACTGTCCGAACGTTTGCAAGAGCGGCGGCAATGATATCCCATTTAGTCGGCGTCACTACCTGAATGTCGGTAGCTGAAAAAGCAGCGGAGCTATAAACGGTGATACCTTTCAAATGTGAAGTTGTACCCACGCCCGTCAGTATTTCAGTATCGGCAGCTTTTTTGATCATATAGACCAGTTCTTTATCAATCTCGGCAGCCATAAAATCGACATCATCAATCATATTTTCATGTACTGTAATGAAACCACCAACATCTTTTGCAGTTGATGTTGCTACCTCGAGATCAAAATCAATTTGTGCAAACGCTTCGGTATCCAGAACAAATACAACTGTTCCATCCTGATTCTTCTTTTCAACAAAATCAATGGATTTAGAAGTAGTCGGAGATGTACCAATTATATCCATAATAAACTGACGCTCGACGGGAACATCATTTAATCCGGTTTCACGTACAGCCTGTGGGATTGTCCCGGCAACAATGTTTGTCGAGTTTAAAATGTTCCCTGCTGTTTTAAATTGGATTTTCAATTCAGTCCCACGGGACAGATCTTTAAATGCATCAGGGTTTTTCTTATGCCATTCTTTATACAGTTGCCCTATAGACTTGAAGCGATCCCCAAATGATTCGTTTTCTTCAAGTTTTTTCAGCGCAAGGCCTTGCTCCTTCATAGCATCTTCGATAGCTTTGAATTTTGCTTCGCTATCAAGTTCTTTTTTAAACTTGACCATTAATTCCGAAATTTGCTTCTCAACATCTTCCTCCGTGATTGATGCTTCTTCAGCAGGTGAAATCGCATCAATTTTTTCATTAATTGCTGCAAACTCTGCGATCATTGCATCAACCATCGCTTGTTCATTTTCGGAAAGTTCAATACCTTCCGGTAATGTGAATTCTTTCTTTTTCATTGTGTCTGATTTTTTAATATTTGCGATTAAGTTGATTAAAATAGCTGGAAATATGCTTTAACTCTCACTGTCCCGGTTGCATAATGCTGAACCTGCATACGCATATATTTCCATGTCATTTGTACAGTCGGAACCCAAAGGAAGCCGCCGTCTGTTGTACCAAAAGAAGCTTCTTTCCAGGTAGTCGGAGAGTCGGAAGTGTATAAAATATAAGTGCTTCCGAGCGTGTAATACGTAGAATTATCCAACGATCCCTGCCAACGTACATGTGTTGAATCGCTCGACCCGGTTATATGATCTACATAAACCTGGGCGGCGCAATAATGCGGATTACTGAATGTGATTGGCGTCGCCCCCCCAACAGGATAGTTAACAGTTTCAGCGTTGGTAAGAGTATCCGCGTAATTTGTTACCGTGTAAACTCGTTGCGACTGGGCCCCGAAGGCAATCAGCACGAACGAGGTTAGTAACATGATGAATTTTTTCATTGCTTTTGTTTTATGGTTTGTGATTTAATGACTTGCGCCAACAGTTCCCATCTAATCTGATTAATTTGCGGCTTGCCGCCCGGCTTCATAGTGGACTTCACGTCCGGCTTTGAAGTGTGTTCGACAAGTGCGATCAATTTCGATAGTATCCGGCGTATGTCATATTGCGATTTATATTCAATTCCTTTCAAATGTTTTTCGAGGTCGTGCATCGTTTCAGTGACAATATCCTCAAGTTCTTTGCCCCGGATTTCAAGGATAGGAGTGTTTTCATTCACGCCTATCGTTACTACCGACCCCTCCCATAAATTCAGTTCTTTAACTATAAATGCATCGTCGTCGTAAGAATAATCCATTTTATCCCAGACGTATTCGAACCCGATTGAATGCTGATTCAATGTTCCGTTCTTCATCTGGATTAGCGTTTCATCTCCAAGCGGTGTCTCGTCGATACGACCAATAGCTTCCAGTCCCCTGTCTGATTCCCATAATTCCTTGAAAGTGCCTAGCGGCATACGCATGTCGTGAAATTTCAGGTAAGCAATCTTTCGGGGAGTGTTCGATCCGACTCCACGTTCTGCCAGTGATTTTGCAAATGCACCTTTTTGTACGATGTCTCTATCGTCATCTTTATTTCCAAAAGAATTCAATATCATGTAAACTTCCCGCTTCGGCTCATCCAGCTCCTTAGTGGTGAATCCCTCGCCGCCTTTGAAATAAATCGGGCGTATACCTTTTTTCAACTTTATATCGTTTCGATTCATGATTGTGGCGTTGTTAATGAAAATGTCTGTTGGGACGACTCGGTTTCTGCATATGTTGTTCCGAGTGGCGTATCTGCATTGAATCCATATTCGGTTGTAAATTGCTCAAGGAACATTCGGGCCTCTTCCATTGTGATTAGCTTTTTTTCGTATAATACGGTGATTGAATCTGTGATTGATTTGATCCCGTCAGCTTCTTCTTTTTTCGACTTCTGAAATACCTCCAGGTGATCAAAATAGATTTTGAATTTCAACCCCGTTCCCTTTAACAGCCAATTTGTAAATGCTTCTGCAAATACCGTTGATTCGGGAATGATAGCATCCTGATATAGTGACTTCTTCGCCTCCAACACATTCTGGTATGTCTTCTTTGACCCGGTTGCACCAAGCAGATCGGGAGGCACGTCGTAGGCATCTGCTATCTGTATTGTTGCATCTTCGGTCTCTTCAAACAGCATCAGGTCCTTTGTCGGGAATGTCATCGACTGCCACTTTAAAGAAGCGTTGGTTATAATGACCTGCGATTGAGTAGATGAAAGTCCATATTTTTGAAACTGAGTCTGAATTGTATCTTTCTCTTTTTGCTCTATTGGCAGCAACCCTGCAACATCTTTACCCTCATTCGACAAAATGCCAATAGCACCACGGCGTACCATCATCACATTACGAGCCTCCATTGCTGCATGAAGATTCCATACAGCCCATTTTAGAGGATACAGTCGGGATTGACCGTTAAACAATTCATCATTGTTTGTAGTTACGGGTATTGATAAATCACGTATCCGGATTAGTTGTGAAGGCAGCACCGTCATCTTCATTCCCTGCTGATTGTTTATAACATATCCGGCAATGATCTCTTCAATCTTCGATTGTTGAAAAAACCTCCCTGTCTTTTTGACTGTGATCATCCAGTTTGGAATGATCCATAATGCTTCGGTGTCTTTTCGAAACATACCGACAGGCACTAATGGCATGACATAGCACTCCCCAAATACCTGTGTCAAAATTTTCATTTGTGAATTAAAGTCCGCCCATGACTGAATCGGATTTGGTGTCTTCATCAACCGTTCAATGTTTGGCAATACGTTAATCGCCTTGTTTCCTTCATCATCCTCGATCTGCCACAACCCGTTGATATGGGCTCTCACTTTTTTATTAATAACCGTATTGACCGCATGTGAGTAGTTGTAGGCGTATGCCTGACCTTCAAGAGTAGTTGTATCCTTCAGATTTGAACTTCCTGACGTTAACAATTCATAAAAATATTCAGATCCTCGTTTAATCACAGTAGTTCCCTGACGAGTTGCTTTTACTGAAACAAATGGAAATGATTTCTTAAATTGAAAATATGGCATAACAAACAAATCAATTCAATTTGCAAATATATAAACAAAAATGAAAAATTGTTCAACTTTTTTTAAACAATCATTTTTATCTCCATTATCACTTTCATTATCATTATCACTTTCATTATCATTATCATAATAGTTAACTAAGTATTAACTAACAGTATGTTAACTGTTAGTTAAGTCTTAATTAACTGTTTATTTTTAATAATATGAATATCAGTATATTAAGTGATTTGAATATTTAATTAAGTTCTAAATTCGCTCATCACGGCATATCTTGTCGCATCCAAAAAGTGATCATGATCCTTGACCGGTTCTTCTAATCGGATGCCGTTTATTTCTCTCCATTTGTAATTCTCAAGTTCCTTTCGTAGATCGGGATCATGAACAAAATGTAGTTTAAAACTGTTAACAAGTCCGATACCATAGGTGATTGAGCCGGGAAATTTCTTTACCGCAAGCGCCTTCAATCCCATTCGCCGGAGGTCTGCAATCATACCAGGATCGGCGGAATCACACCATATATGACCATCACCAATACTGAGGCGCATAGGCTCATATAATTCCTTAGCATTTGGTGTTGGCAAATAATACATGCATTGCACGTATAAGTTGTTACCATTCCTGCCAACTTTTGATATAGCAGTCGGTGCAGTTGATCCAAAATCACATCCAAATGCAATTTGTTCAATATCTTTAGGAAATTCATCAATCCAGGTATATGAATTATATACAAGACCTTGCGGAGATGCACGAAGTCCAAGACCATAGACCTTCCACATGTAATCGTCAGCCGTCCCGGCTTCTATGTTTTCAGGAGTAGGTTTGTATGATAAAATTTTTCGTTTTTCCCAGATAGATACTTTCGGATTGTCAAGTATAGTTGAATGACAAAATGATACATCTGGCCTTTTAGCAAGATCAAAAACCCAGTGATCTGATACTTTAGGATTGAAATCTCCCCACCAAAACCGCCTGCATCTCATTTCAAGCTGATCAAATATGGGATGTTTAATATCAAGCATTTCGTTGATCCAGAAAAAATCACATCCCGCCCCGTGAAACTTAGACGGCTGGTCAGCACCGATGAAGTATATTTTATTGCCAAATATCTCGAATTGAGGAATATCCTTCACGGTTGCCATTGGTGATTCAATTCCATGCATCGGCATTCGGACATTGAAATCATTATATAAAGTTGTTTTGAAACTATTGTAGGTTTCTTTGATCAAATAAATAACCAGATTATGAACACCCGGAACGGTGCATAAAGCTATAACGAAATCAATAGATGAAAATGTCTTACCTGATCTCGACGCTCCCTCAAGAATTGCTCCCCTTTGCTTCTGCTTCAGGGTATTCATCAAGTGTAGGAGATTCTTGTTGTATTGCGGATGTGACATCAGAAGGATTTAATCCACTGAATGGAAATTTTTTATTAATCATTTGTTGCATCTGTTCGGCATTAATAGTACCAGTAAGGTTTACTGATTGAATAGATGGGAGCATTTTATTAAACAATGCCGACATGAACTTAAGTCGTATTTCCGGATCAACCGTTTCCCAGTCTTCTTTGAATTTACCGTTTAGGTATTCAAACGAAAGGTTGTTTGCAAGTTCACGTAATTTATCGATTGCCGAATTGGTAGTACCTTTTGGCCTGCCTTTTGGGTTTAGAACTTCACCTTTTTGAATTCCTCTTTTACCTTTCACGTCTTATTGTTATTTATATTTATTAAAAATAAGCATGTAAAGGTACAAAAAAAATCTAAAAAGGTGCTGATTTATTTTTTAACATTTATTTTTTTTTCTATTAACAGATTAAATTATCCGGTATATAAATTTTAGATTCATTTAGTATATTTTCAATTTTTTTCCGATATTCTTTGTCGGTTTGATATAGGTTGATGACTATTTTAATTGAATGAATGACCGAATGTTGATCACGGGATATTACCAGTCCGATTTGCTTTAATGTCATTTTTGTACCAAACTTTAGAACAAAAGCGATTACCTGTCTGGGTTCGACATACTCTCGCTTCCTTGACCTTGAAAAGACTTTTTCCTTGGGTTCGCCCCATTTTTCAAGCACTAGCTTTATTAATTTTTCAGGGTCATTTATCGCTTCCTGTTTTAGAAACGATGCAATTATGCATATCTTTCATATCTCCTTTGTTTTATTTTTTCAATGATTTTTGGGTAACTGCCATGCCGTTCCCAGATCTCAAACTTATATATCCGCTCTCCTGTCCATTTGTCGAACAAAATCCATCCTCGCAATGCTATCGAAAGTCTGGCATAAGGCGTATATGGAATAGATTTTTTTTTCCATGATGAAGACATTGGATCTTTGCTTTTCATGGTTTTTTAATGATAAAGGTAATAAACATTGTTCCGTTTTTCGACTGACTATTATCAATCCTAACTTCTTTTAATCGATTATCTCTTAGCGCTTCATTTATAATTTTTGCCGGGTCTTGAGGCTCCCTGATCGGTTCGGTTAGTTGTTCATTCATTTTTTAAATATTTTTTGATGAAATCTGCAAGTCTTTTTATCATTTATTTACAACATTTGTTGTTATTTATTTCTATTCTAAACAAGAACGCAAAGTAAAAACGGGCGGTAACACCGCATAAAACCAATAAAGGTTTCAGTGGGTAATTTCGGCATCGTAGCCCGTTCAAAGTTCGTTGTATCTTGATAGTTCATCGCTCGCATTCCTTTACTGGTCTTATGCAAACCGTTGTGTGCAAGTGCTACCATAGTGCTATTTGACGAGTTTCTTCTTCAAACCGTTTGCAAGCCTTTTGGTAATACTCATCATCAATCTCGTAAGCCATGAGCCTTCGTTTCATATCGTGGCAGGCTATGGCGATACTTCCACTTCCTAAATGAGTATCAAGTATTAAATCGCCCTCGCTCGTATATTTTTTTAGTAAGTGCTTATACAAATGCACAGGCTTTTGGGTTGGGTGTATCCTAATCTCTTTATCTTTCATATTATGCTGTAACATACCGTGCCAAGTTACTTTTATGTAATCCACCCCAACGCCTGTGCTTCGGTATGCTATCTCACCTTTGCTTTTAGTATAATCTTCAGGAACTTCTTTATCCCAAAAAATACGCCCACCGCACAATCTCGGATCTGCAAAGTAGTTCACCCCCCAAACAATTTGATTTTTACTAACCCTAAAAAGCTCGTCCCAAAATTCAGTAGTTGGCACACCTAAATCCCAATCCTTTTTGGTGTAGTCTTTTGTTTTAGTTGCAGCCTTTGATGAGCTTTTTTTACCAAATCTACTATCATTAGCAACATCAATCCCATAAGGTGGGTCAATAATAGCCCAATCAAATTGTTTGTCGCCATAGCTTCGTAAGGCTTGCAAACTATCTCCGTGTATCAATTCAATTCCATTCTTTGAAACCGCACCAGACACACAACACGTGCTATAAGCAATAGCGGGGTTAGTGCTATCCGAAAGTTTCTGCTGTTTATTATCGTTTGTCATAATCTGAAAGTTTATCGTTTTTAATCCGCTACTGCTCATAGCACCATACGTTAGTGGCAACCTTACGGAAGCACCTCAATAGGTTGTACACACCAGTCGGGTATCGTAAATAATTTTGATTCAAGCCATGTGTGCTACCGCTTACCGTAATACTCACAATTCCTTGCAGCTTCCATTGCCTTTAATCCATCACCGGTTTTTCGGTGTTCGGGTAATTTTTTCCACATATTCTCAATGCTTCGCATATCTGAAACATCGCTCGGAAATCTCTGATATTCAAGTGGCTCTAATCCGTAGGCAATAGATACTATACTATTTGAAGATAAGCCTGTTTCCCGATCTCCCATGAATGATATTGCCCCTGCTTTTAACTGTCTTTCAGCAAGAAATTCAATGTCTTTTTTTAATTGTTCGTTTGTCATATATGCCGTTATAACGTCAATAGGAGTCGGCTCACTCCATCTGTTTTTGTTCCAATATACATAATAGAACTTACTATCAAATTCAAAAACAAATGACAATCCAAAAGGTTTTACTTTATTGCGCAATCCCAGGATTTCCATATATTTTTCATATAGTTTATTTTTTATCATATCTAAAATCATTTATATTTGGTTGGTATCCAAATTCTTTGCTGTGTCTGCTTAACTTCTATCCAAACTATTCTGTGTGTTGTTCTAATCCACATAATTCATTTTATAATTATCACAAATCTATCACTCTTTTTATTAAGGTCAGTCCATACTCCGTAAAGGATTCCTTCAATCCGAACAACAATACCGGAACAGTATTGTTTGCCATTATTTGAAATTCGACCTTCATTTATAACCGCCCGTACTAAGTCTATTGCATCCAGATCGCTTAGTTCTGTCCTGTTGTCTATTATTAATTTGTTTGCCATATTTAAAGTTTATTTTAAATAAAGCCGTAACTCATAACGACCTATTGCTACTTTCCAACCAACCTTCTCAACTCCACGCATTACTTGAAATCGGATCCATTTTCCGCCTATCAGGTATTTTCTATCCACTATTTTTATTGTCATGACTTAACGGGATACGTGCTTAATTTTTTCTTGTTTTTCTTGCATTGGTCTGTTATCGTCCCTTATTATTTTCTGAATAATACTATTAGCAAAGTCAGCCATTAAATCAGCAAGCTCATAACTCTCTTTGTTGGTCCTATCCGTAATTATTGGATGATTCCATATATCTTTATTATCACCAAGCCAGTCCTCCGCATCAAATCTTTCGATAGGCAACGAAACGCCAACAGCAGCTATATTTAATGCTTGCCGAATGGCCTTAATTGAACAATCGTAGTAATCAGAAAATCCATGTTCAAAATCCCGAAGCTTATTTTCCCAATCATCCCCAAATTCATCCTTAAATACTTTTTCAATAATTTTGTGTGGTTTCATTTAATTTTTGTTTATAATTTTCGCAACAAACATAGCTGCATCCCGTTAGCATTAATACTAACTATTTGTTCTTATTTCAGAAAAATGTTTTCTCTCCCATTTCCTTATCAATCTCATTACTTGTTGATATTCTTTTACATCTACTATTTCAGATGTTTCTGGGATTAGTTCTCGAAGTACATTTTTTGCACTTGAAATTATCCCTAAATCTTTTGTTTTAATGTATTCGTTTTCAGTCATTTTATTAAGCTTTAATTAACGAAATTTCATATTCCCCGTATTTACTTCTTCCGTTATAAATCATTTTGCACTCCCATTTCACAGGAGCTATCCCGAACCTGCCGTTACGTAGGTCGTTCATTCTGGCAGCCAGTCGCCAACAACCGTACAATCTTCTGGCTTGTTCTTGATTAATTGTATAACCGTTGTTCAGATGACGGGCAATTAAACGACATTGGCTTTCAATTACCATTTGTTCGGTTGTTTCCATGTCTTTATGGTTTTTTATGTTTTTCTGATATTATCTGTGGTACTGTTGTTTTCCATTTAATCAGGTGATGGATTCTCGGGTTTGTGGTATTCATCATAGAAACCTTAACCGACGACGGAGACATCATTACGGTAGTAAAAGCCTTACAGTAAGTGCCGTAGCGGTGGTACATATCCGTTATGCCGCTATTGTTACTCTGGGTTGCGGTTTGTGTCAAACTAATCATAGGGATAGTGCCAAACAATACCCCTCTGTTGCCGAGCGTAGTGTATGTATTAACGTCTTCGTTCATAGCTCCTACGAATTGAAATGGCCTATCAGTGGAGCAAATAAAGGAGTTCATACACTTACGGATTAATGGCCTATTAATAACATACGTATTCTGAACACCGCCAATAAAATCACCGCCTTGTGCAAATGCAATACTACGAAAGCTTGTATTTTGTATAAATTCAATATATTTTTTTAACACAAAATCAAGATTTGTAATTTTATGTACTTTTAATTTTGCCCCATCTTTACTCTTATATCTCCATTCAAATGATGTATAATCGTCATCGAGCTGGATGAAATAAGTAACACCTATCTCTCTGGCTATCTGAAAACAAGCATTACGGGCGTGGGTGATAGTACGTCGCTCGTCGAAGTTATTGCCTTCGTCTACCTGGTCCGCCATAGCTTTTTTATCGAATACCTTTACGGCTTTCTCTCCGAAGTTCATGATATATTGATCCACGGTACGGTCTTCGTTATCTACGATAAAATAAATCATTCCAGTATAACCACTTTGTTTAAGTGTTGCGATGGTTTTTACATTATTCGGCCGCCCATGAGTTAGGATAAATACAGCAAAATCTTTATTCTCCATATTCTTCTAGGTATTGGTTGCGGATTTCATCGCATAATTGAACATATCCGAACTCGATTGCCTTCTCGAAATCAATAATTACCAGGGCAGACCGTTCCATTAAGTTTTGCATCTCTTTATCCGAGTGAGCGTAGTAATCAGCTATCCGTTCTTAATGAAATACTAAGTGGCGCTGTGCTGCATATCGTAAAAATTGTTTTTCATCCTCACATAGTCCTGATGCTTCAATTTCTCTCAGAATTCGATTTGTCTTTTCTTTATTACATAGCTCGCCAAGATATGGCTTCCTATTCTTTGGCTCATAGATAGGGGATTCGATCTTAGACGTGTATTTACCCTCCTGCTTTGGCTCGAACTCTGCTCCGAATAGATTTATTTGCTTCATTTCTCAATCCATTTAATTTGACCGTCGATTTCTATTTCCTTAAACTTTTACCGGAGAACGGAACAACCTTGCAAAGTCTGTTAATTCGATCAACGATCCGCTCTCCGTATTTAGCAGTTAGTTCTGCTTTATCCAGATTCGAGGATAGGATCAGTAGTTTCATTTTATCCTCGCACTCGCTTATGATGTTGATAACGGGGTAGTCGGTCGTTCCGAAGTCTTTAACTGATAACGATTCCTGGCCGATGTCGTCGATAACATAAGCCCATTGTTTAACGTAATCAGTATATCTGTAAAGATTACGGGCGGCTACCGGAGTTAATACCTTATTGTGATATATCTGAAACAAAATAGGTATAACGGAATTAACTATAACGCTTTTACCTCGGCCGTACGAGCCAGTTAAAAACAATCCTTTGCCTTCGTTATTCAAAAGCCAATCGATTACTTGCTTGTATTCAGGTAGGTTGATAAATTTATCAAATGTCCGATCTGCTCCAACAAAAGTCTGAATAAAATCATTTTCTAAATCATTACGATCTGCGTCGATTTTAAAGATAGCTTGTTTTCTAACTTGAATCCTGCCCGATGCAAGTATCTCGTTTATCTGTTCAGCTTTCATATTTAAAGTTTTCTTTATTCCCGATTACTACTCCGACCTCAGTGCTGTTGCGTTGGATCAACTCATCGTTCCAGGATTTATTGTTTAAAAATGATTCTGCGTTCTTACGGTATTTCTTATCAGGCTGCGAAGCGATATATTTAGGGACATATTCCATTATCGCATGTTGATCTTTCAGCGACAATGCATCCCATTTTTTTTCGAGCTTAGTTTTATCTCCAACTTTTTTATTATAACTATCCCAGAATTGATCAAAAGGTAGTTTTTCTTCTTTCACTTCAGGCTCATTACCATTACCATTACCATTACCATTACCACTTTCATTATCATAACCCTTTACAAAGGGTTTATTAACTGTTAATTTTTCTTCATCAAAAAGGTTATATTTTTTTAGAATTTCGATAGCACTATATTGTTGTCGTACTTTTGAGTTTGGGAAGTTAGGGTATTGAAAATCAATGTATTTTGGAATAAAATATATATTTTCTTTAACAGTTATTAAACGGCTTGCTAACTGTTTAATCGTGGTTTCGATATTTTTGATTCCTGTTTGAACCGTCGCAAGTTTGATGTTTATTTCAATGATTCCCGCATGATTACATTTTGTGATGAAATAAATCCAGAGAAGTTTCCCACTAGCGGATAAATCCATAAACCAGGCATCATCAAATAAATTCGTATCGATAAATCTTTTACTCATAATAAAAACGGCTACGAGCCTTGCAGTATGCTAACCTCAAAGCCATGATGCGAAAAGGGACTGCAAGACCGTAGCCTTATTTTTGAATGTGTTTGATTCGATTTATCCATGTCTTTAAAATTAGCATAAAATAAATATACACAACTTTCGACGAAAGTTAATAATTGTTAATAACTTTTATTTTTCCGATCGATCTCAATAGCTTCATCCATCTCATCGTAAGCCAGATGACAAATGTCACGAAACGGGATCAACTCCGGAAGGTTGCCAATATATCTAACCCGACAATATTTTTCATCTTTTTCGATAATCTCGACATATATCCTTTCGTCTGTCGTTTCGCTCCATACCCAGATTTTGGCATATTCGCCGACCTTAAATTGGTTTTTTCTTTTGGATGAATTTTTCATAATGTTAAAACCTTTGACTTAAAACTTTTTCAATTAATTTATCCCTCACAACGACGGCGGCAACGAGCCGCTCTGCCATGAGATCAAACTCGCTTTGATTTTTCACGATCTCAATAGCCGCCAGCCGTTGTTCAGGTTTAAACATTGGATGAAAGGAAACAAAATCCCAGACATCATATCCGCAAAACATCATCGAGGACATAACCTGGAAATAATACTGCGGTTTGCATTTCTTAAATTCCGCATTAGATGATATTAAAAGAGTGTCCATGTGATTGCGAAGCATGTAAGGACACTTCAATTCAATGCCCCGGCTTTGGCCTTTAATCAAGCCGTCGGGAGAACAACCACAATTGGTGTTTTCTGGCCAGAGAACAAAACCGACTTCCTCTATCACCTCGTTGAAAATTGCCCCGTAATGAGCTAATCCAATAGGCTCATATTCCAGACCCCAACGGATTTCAACAGATGTCAGCGGTTGCGATTCTGTTGAGAACGTTTCCGCTACTTTCTCCAGGATATATGACTGAGCTGTTTGTGGCCAGTCTTTCAACTCCTTTCCAAATGATTTACCCATCAATTTGAAAATTTCAGAGGCTGTGAATCTACCTCGTCTAAGTTCTAACCAATCCTGGGAGCGCTGTTTAACTTTTTCGGTGTTCATCGATTTATGCCTATTTATCTTTAAGTTCGTCCGGTACGTCGATTGCGTCGCCGGGATCTAGTTCAATTTCTTCCTGTTTCGGCTGTGTTTTCCGTTTGGCCTTGACTTCCGGTTCAACGTGAACCTTGTCAGGCTCCTCATTTTCGGTTGCATCGGTCGAAGTCGAATCAAGATAGTTAGCATCTATAATCTCCAATTCTTCATCGACTTCGATAGCTGCCTGATCCTGTGTTACTGCAGCCTGCATTTCAACAGACAGGGGAGCATAGCGTGAAAGCAAAAGTTTCAATACTGTTTTCCGGGCCATTGCTTCAAAATTAATTTTCCATGCTCCATTTTGGTGGTTATAGGTTTTTGAAAACTTCATGCCGTGATTCTTGATCTGGCTGGTGCTCATGTACAATGCCTTCTCGAATCCGTTGAGAAGCGAGAAATATGCAGCATATCCTACAACGGTATCGGATTTTTTTTCTCCCGTGAAATCAAACTCGCCTGTCAAACGGTTCACATTCTGCATTTCACCTTCGTAGATTTCCGTTACGTTCACGGTCTTGAATTGACCCGTTCTCAAAGCAAGCTGTATTAAACCCTTCGCCATAATTTGGAATTGAGCTTGTCTGCCGTATGGAATTATAGCAGCGAAGCCTAACGTCGGAGTTATCTGAAGGTTCAGCGAGGCAGCTGCGATTGCGGCGGATAGAACCGATTTGGGTTCACATTCGATGAGCTTTGAATTTGTTGCAAGGGTTGTTACTGAAGAAATAAATGCAGGAGCATTTTTCCCCAGGATTTCGGCAAACTTTGATTTTACCATTTCATTTGACATCAATCCTTTAATGTCGTTTGACTTTTGTAGTTGGTTTTCCATTTTATTTATTGGGTTTAAATGAGGTACATTCGATAATTGATTTTGTCATTCCATATTCCAAAAATTGACAGGTAGAAGCATAAAAGCATGAACAACAACGTTCTCTATGTTGATCGGTTATTCTCCCTGCTTCTACGCTTTTCGTTTGCATACCTTTAGGATGTTCGTGACCAAGATACGTGCGCAATAGAGATTGGATATAGTCCGACGGCTCATGTATAAAGTGGCCTTCGTTTCGTTCCATTTGGGTGTCGAGATAACCTCTCAAAGTCATCAAGGCAACGGAGACGGAAATCTCGTTCGGGTCTTTGTACCGCTCTTTGAACATTAGCCAAAGTTGATGGATTGTTTTTTTGTTGCCCATCACTTCAACCCTTTTTGAACAATGTATAACTCAATGGCTTCCTGAACCATTTGAGTAATCGATTTTCCTACAGCGTTCCGCCGTAGGACTTTGTGATTCTTTTCGTCTATAAACGCTACAAGACGGTAGCGTTTATTTTGATATTGTTTTGGTCGTGCCATTATTTTAATAGTTTTAATCCGTTTTTTATTATTTTTAATTTCAGGTCATCAAAAGCATAAGCAGCAGAAGCAGTAGCAGAAGCAGCCCGAGCAGCCCGAGCAGCATCAGAAGCAGCAACAACAGCAGCAACAGCAGCATCAGCAACAACAACAGCATCAGAATCAGCATCAGCAGCAGCATAAGCAGAATCAGCAACATCAGAATCGGCATAAGCAGAATCAACAGCAGCAGCAACAACAACAACAGCAGCATGAGCAGCAGCAGCAAAAACCTTTGTTTTTCTAGATGGATTTTTCAAATATGCCTTTGCAGCTTCGATGGCTTTTCTTGGCCTCGAATCATCTGGGTGTTTATCTTCGTATATTTTCCGCACCTCTTCGGCTGCGGAAATAGCATACTGAGTTTTTTGTTTTTTATTCATCAGTCGAACAATCAGCCAATTAGCATAATCAAAGCGTCCCAGCAGCATCAACTTTTTAATAAACTTTTCGGCTGGCAGCCCGATTAGATTATGTTGTTTGGCAAATCTTATATCCCATCCACAATCGGTGTTTTCCTTAAGAAATTTCTCCGTTATTTTTTTCATGACCTTTAATCCGTTTTTAAGATTTTTTGTTTCTGTTTTCATAGTTTTTATTCCTCTTCTTCTGTAAAATATGTAAGTAGTTTATCTATTTG
>JGI10211J14876_10000079_pt1 | contig 33543 bp, 44 predicted proteins | sample Etolagsediment_FD_14876 | JGI IMG/M metagenome (IMG submission 14876)
ATATCTTCCGCGTCAGGCCACGACTCTTCAACGAACTCTAAATTGTGCTGATCAGATTCTCTGAAAACTAGATTATTCGGATTTACGTAGTTTTCCCGCACTTCTCCTCTCGAAATATACGTTTTCCTATCAGGACTTCTCGTAATTTCACCTCTATTATATTCTACATTTCTCTTCTTTGGTCTTATCCACCTCCTTGTTTCCTCCTTCCATTCAAGTCCAGTTCTTGGTGGGGGTCCAGGAGGACCGGCTCTCACTACTAAATCCTCCTCTTCCGATGTTGTTGGAACATATTCAGGACTCTTTATTATCTTTTCTCTATCTGTGTCGGGAGTTGGTTTATCTAATCCCTCTTCATCTTGTTTACGCTCTAGCTCATACTCTTCTGGAACTAGTTCTATCTTCTCTATTTCTTCTTCCTGCGACTTTTCTGGAGTGGGTAGTGCAGGCCCTACAAAATCAGTTTGTAGTTTCTTCAATCTCAAATCACCCTTAACGATATCAAGATATGTCTTGCTTCTTTCTTTTCTGTCGCCTTTATAGATAATTGCATTGTTGTCAGATCCTTGGATCTTTCTTACATTCCATCCAGGAAACTCCGCAGCAAGGTCTACTATACTATCCCAATGATGTCTGTGATCTCCTTGAAGTCTTTTGCCTAGTGGAACGATATGTGCTACATTTTGTCCTGCTACTCTTTCGCTTTCATCCAATGCCTTTTGTATGTCCTCGATATGTTCTAATACATGCATTGAAATAATCGTGTCAAATTCATCATCTTCGTATGGAAGTCCCTTACTGATATCACAATGATCTACAACGATACCATCTTCCTCTACATCCTTTGTTACCATCTCATCAATATCAACTCCGCGAACCCAATAATGAGAATTCCGTAAAATCTGTAGTAAGCTACCGTTTCCACAACCAAGCTCTAGAACCTTATCGCCTACAATACTTTTCATCAACTCTGCCATGTCAATTATAAGGGGTTCAGTTGTTGAACCATATCCCCTATCAACCTTCTGTATTACTTCTTCTCCATTCACTTGTTTCAGCATACCAAACTTCTCGCAAGGAACTAACTCAAGCTTATATAACGGTATGTGCTCTTTGTTTTTGTCTAGGGAGCTAATATAATTTAGCCTGTTCTTCTGTTCTGGAGATATCTCTCTAGCTAGCCTGACCTTTACGGCTTCCGACAGCCATGACTTGTCATCTGAACGAATTAATATATCTATCTTACCGTTCTTCCCCTTCTCTATCATGTCGCCAACCATTGATACAGTACAATCTGACAACTCTAAAGTCTTTTTAGGAAATACATTGACTGCATCATCTAGAGAAATTATCTCAAGATCTGTAACCTTTTCTTCTTCCTCTGCCTTATCTCCCTTTATAAGGTTGAAATGAGCCTTTTGGTTTGCTGGATTCTGGACAAAAGAAATCTCAGAAAGTTCTAGTGCTGTAACCTTAAGGTAGCTTCCTCCCCCTGCTTTCTTAACATCCTCTTTCTCTGTGGCTATTCCAGCAATTGAATAAGATCTAATGCTACCATTCTTGATCTCTTCCCTTACCTTCTCTGGTATCCTTCCGCTACTATTTATCTCAGAAACCACAAACAATCCTTTGTCTGATATACCTGACCTATAGATATTTCCTTCTTTATTAATGAATACTGGTATTATCCATCCTACCTGAGCATCGCTATTATGAAATACAATACCCTTTCCACAATATGTGTGATCTTTGTCTACATTTAGATCATATACATATCCATCATAATGATTTTTTCTTACAGACAATATCTTGGTTCCATTAGAAACTTGTAGACTATCTTTGGATAACAACAACTCAGTTAAATATGCCTTCCATTTATCCCTATTAAAATTCGTTTTTCCATGACATTTATCACAAAGAGTTATTAAATTAGATGAAGTAGAATTTTCTTTATCATAATCAATATGATGTACATATAATGATGAATCAACAGAATTATTACTAGCACCACATATCATACACCTATTATTATCCCGATTTCGTGTTTCTTTTTTTACCTCTTCGGTAAATCCTATATAAGTAAAATCGATAGAATGGCCATCTATATAAGAAGGATTATTCTTTCCTGAGAATGCTAAAGACCTACATTCTTTAGAGCAAAATACTTGGTAGCTCCGTTTCCTTGAAATTTGGAATTCCTTCCTGCAATATTTACAGACTAATACCTTAGGTCCTTTATATCTTGGATTCTTAATTCCTGAGACTGAAAATGACAGTCTATTTTTTATCTGTAATGCTTTATCTTTACCGTATATTTCAAATAATGATTTTCCCTTTCTTATATTTGCTGTTATTTTGCTGGGATTTTCTCCTCCTTCTTTATTATCCCACCAAGGTGTGTGTCCTATAGCATATTCTCTACTCATCTTTAAAATAACATCATTTTGTCTTATATCTTTAGCGTATATCCATCCCCTTTTAGTCAATACCCTATGCCTATCGCTAATCCTAATAGTTTCTCCATTATCTAGTTCTAATAAGTTAATGTCTGACACATACCTATATTTATATACATCAAGAACCTCGCATCTTCTTCCCTCAGAAGAAATGACAAAATCTCCTATTTTGATATCCCCTATTTCCTTATATTTATTATCAAAGCTTCTATCTCCGCGTACTTTAATTTTGGTTTCTGGGGCAAGGCAATGCATTACAATACCATTTCTAGTTCTGAAGTTCTTCATGAACTTAGAAAACGCTTCCTTCAAAGCGTCTGTTGTAATCAAATGACCTTGCTTGTCAATAACTTCAACTGAAGCATATCCACCTACGATTAGTGGCTCTCCCTCAAATCCTCTCTCTTTAGCCATATCTAAATACTTTTTGTTGTTAAAGTATCTATTCAATGTCAATAACTCAGCGTGGGAAATAATATCAACATCAGGAGCAAGCTTTTGTGCTTCGTATAGTGCTAGATATTCTTCAATGTGTTTTCCTATATCTTTCTTCTCTGCCATGACTACAACTCCAATTCCCGAAGGTCTAACCAATATAGGTCTTTAATCATATCCCAGCGGGTTCCTTTCAATTCCTCTCCCTTATGATACGGGAATACCGGCATTCCGCTACTAGTAGCTAGAATTACTCCGTTAACTCTAACAGAATTAAATGGATCTTCAACTTTTTCATAGTAATTCCAGTCCAAGACTAGAAAATCAACCTCTCCGTTTTCCTTACTCCTATAACGCATTAAAGCATCTCAAAATCATCGTCTGATTTTATAGTTGAAAAAAATCCTCTTGACTCTCTCCTTACATCTGATTCATCTTCCATACCAGAAAGAGTATTCAATTCCTTTGTTATGTATCCTATATCGCATGATCCGAATATCGTCTGTGCGTAACTAGGAGTTCTATGTATAGCAGCTGCAACAGCATCAATTGCTAAAGCCTGATCTACCCTACTTTTTGCTATTGCAAATTGATTTTCAAACTGAGTTCCTTCTACATTCTTCTTTAGCATTGTAAACGCTCTTTCTACTTGATCATCAGAAGCTCTGTTATTGGCTATGTCCTTATAAATAGCCAAAAAAGCAGAAGCAGACATACCATCATTTCCAGACCGTGGCCTTCTAACTACTTCTGGATTCCATTTCTTTAAATCGTCTAATGCTCCCATTATTTCCTCCAACCTATGATGAGGAGAGGGTTTTACACCCTCTCCCCATTCCTTAAGGATTTATTAGTTTTCCTCTTCTCGTAGCTCTGCTAATCTACGGCATATCAAATTTCTTGCATCATAGATATCCTGCTCTACGATCTTTTTGAAGCTTTCTCGCTGTGTTTCCTCTGAAAAAGCAGCTTCAATCTTAGTAAGTACTTTTCCAACTAAATGTGATACTTCTTCCCAAACAATTTCCTGCCATTCTGGTATTCTTGGTTCAGACATACCTCCCTCCTTATTACTCTTCTTCCGGTACGCCTCCGTACTGATTAAATAACTCTGATGGAACTGCTAGTGCGTCGTCATCGTCTTCTTTGACGAGTTCGAACATCGACCTTTTCTGTCTCTTATTACGTCTCTTTTGTCCAGCCTCATATGAATCATTTGAGTCATAAAGGAATTGGAACTCTTGCTCATCTAGAAACCTATAAATTCTAGGAATAGGAACAAAAAATCCCATCCAAGTTACAACGTCTGTTCCAAACCCAAGCTGCTTAACTGTTACTCTTGCTGGAACACCAATAAATTTACCACCTTCCTTAGTATAAACAGATCCACCTGAATTATGTACCAACACGCCATCAGCAAAGAAGTTATGAACTCCTTCTATTTCTAGATCATATACATATTCCTCCTCGCATTCTTCCACACTGTTAACCTTCTTATACACTAAATCCGCTGGCAAACCTGAGTGGTCTCCTCCTACATAGCAATTCTTGCTTTTAGTCTTATTAGGATAAGCAGAAAATGCATATGTAGTTGTATTGTAGCTGCACCCATTCACCTCGACATCCCTAGTTCTAGTACTAATATTTGATACATCCACTCCAAGATGTATAAACAACATTCTTATCTTTTTGATCATTGTGTCGTTTACAGCCTCAAAAACCATATCTTGATTCTTGTTCAAGTGACCATCAGCTGTCAAATAGCCATCAATAAATTCCCGCATATCGTTATCAGGCAAAGACATCACCCAGTCTGGAATATCCTTTGTTCTGGAAGCTCCTGTAAGACCAGCCTCTACCAATATTTCGTAGGCATCCTTTCTGTATATTGATAGAGTTCCTCCCTTTTCCGAAGCACTATTAAATGAGGGCTTGTAACCAAATACATTCTCGAAAATGCTCTCTAATCTACTTCTTGGATCATCGCTATAACATGCCACAGAAATTTCATATCCATCACCGTCTCTATTCCTAGACCAACCATCCCCAAGATAATACCCACAAAACCATATGAAATCTTTTATATTATCGTTGTCTTGTGTTCCGAGAAGCTGGAATAGATTTATCCCTTTCCTAGTTGTTCTTTCTGGTAGCCTGTCCAAGCAAGCTATGGTATCTCCGTTAACAATCTCATTGGCTGGAACCCATTTTACTACATTGTGTTTTTTACCAGACCAATCACTAAAAGACTCTACTTTTGCTAGTGGGTGATTTTCAGAACATCTTATAGTTCTTCCCATCGTCTTTATATCCAAAATCTTCTTCTTGCCCGAGTTTATTGCGCGTTTTACTGTGTGTTTGCTCATCCCAGCACTATGTCCGTATGACCAAACGGTATCCCCTTCTACCACTTCGTCTATTCGCTTAACCCTACCATCTGCCATAGAAACAAGGGATTCTCCTGGCAAACAATTACCAAAGATCATGGAAGCATTACACATCCAATATATTTCTTCTTCAATGTATTCCTGCAAATACGTTACATGCCCAGGATTAGCAAATGGTTCATGGAGTAGTGATGCTCCGCATGTGAATATTTCAGTAAACATCTTAATCTCGTCTTCTGCATCCTTCGGCCACAAATCAGCCACATAAGGATACTTTCTAGGGGTATCGAGCTTAAGTAAAGCCAAATCATGATTCTTATCATAAGCAATAATATCAGCCATGTGGGTATTGGTTGAAACAACTCTACTAAGATCAATGTAATCAAAAATATCAACACTGACCCTAGATTTTACTTCTTTCTTGACCTTCTTCTTTATAATTGAATCCCAATCCTCAACCGCCTTTACAGCATCTGCAATAACGTGATGGTTGGTAAGAACAAAAGTCTGGTATTCATTTGGGTCTCCTGGATCCTTTGACTTTCTAGCTTCTGAATAAATAATAGTACCACTTCCTCCAGAACTTTCTAGCCTTACTCTACATGTGGGGTACAAAACCTTCTCGTGCAATTCCTTCAAATCCATACTTTTACCTCCTCTTTCTTTTTCTATTTTTTGACTGCATTTCTGCTAATCTACCCACTCATCATTTACTTTGTCCCAATATCGAAACTTTCTAGTTTCCTTGTTACTTTCTATAGCCTCTTCTAAATCAGTACCGTATTCTGCTATTTGAGAAAGAATATTATGACAAGTTGCTTCAATAGCTTCTAGATTTTTATAGCTATCTATAGCACCCATACTCAGAGCATCTACTACTCTTTTTCCCTCTTCCAAAAACGGCTTTACATTCACTTCTGTACCCCTTTTATCCTCTTTAGATAAAACGATATGTCTTCTGTTAGATGGACTATCTCTTGCTTAGTTGCTTCAAGTAAGAACGGTCTTGCTCTCAACTTAGGCCACTTGCTTATTACTCTGTATATTCCCTTTCTTGCATCAATTGGAACTAATCTTCTATCTTTATATTGCCTCTTATGCGCCCTTACCGTGATATACTTTGTAGTCCTTTTCCTCCCGACAAACTTATATGGATTAAGTTGTTCCCCCTTATGCGTTCCTAGTGAAGATCCCCCAAGTCTTTCTGTGGAACTAATCTCATTCGCAACTCCGGTTACTTTTCTTTTGTGTTGGCTTATATATACTGTCTGAGTCCCATCTATCGCCTTTTCTTCAGAACCATTGTGTACTCTAGACGAATAATTTGCTCTATAAGATATCCTAGTTCCTTTGCTTAGATCCTCTTTTACACCCGTGTTCTTAAGATATCCGGTTCTAACCGGACACTTGATTTGACTAGTCGCGAATATTCGATCCCCGTTTCTCTGTATCCCTTTCACAATCGCATTTAGGATATTCTTTTTCAATTCCTTCTGTGTTTTCGCCATCTCGTAACCACCCTACTACCTGATCAAATACCCCTGCTCGTTTGATAAATGCTAGCGTTAATTCACTGCATACCCGGCAATCAGTTTCCGATATCTGTTCGTCAGAAAATAAATAACTTCCCTTGTGAAATGCTTCATGAAGCACGTTTACAATTAAGTCATCGTTAGTTCCTTTACCATCTACATAAATCTTATTCATGGTAGGCGGAGCTTGCCCTTGCAAACCATGCCTTTCCATAATATCGTAGTCAAGAATTATCTCTACTTCTCTACCACCAAACGGAAAATATTTCCTTGGCATAATTGTACTCCTATTCTGATCTTATGTCCAACCGTTACGTTGGGATATGACCTCTGGATTATACTTCTGTGCTGGAAGTACATACTCCCTACTATTTTCTATATCTGACTTTCCACCCGACTGAATCACAACTCCATATCCTGCTACCTGTGGCCTACCATATGCCTTCTCAACAGGATACGATAGAGGCTTACATAGACAACCTGTTTCCATTATCTTACATGTTCCAGCTCTTTCATAACTCACGTTAACTTGATGGGTATGCCCCTGAGCAATTATATTAAAGTCATTCAGTCCTAAAGCATACTTCCAATCAGTGAAAAATGCAAACGCCTTTGTAACACTTCCTGATCTAGTAAGATATGCATTAGAGACTCTTTCACAATGACAAAATATTGCATCATTAATCTGTACAAACCATTGATCAACAGGGATAATATTAGGGAAAGGTCTACTCAAAACTCTATTGATGTCTGAATTTACTAGGAATCTAAGTGACTCATGTATGTCCGATGCTTTCTTACTTACCCTATTACTGTGATTTGTATTCAACAGAATTATTACGGAATTAGGAAATTTCTCCGATAAATATTCATACAATCTAACAGTCCTGTCAAGCTCTATCTCAAACGGGATATTCTCAGACTTAGTAAATCTAGATAAAGCATAGCAATCCATAACTTCGTCCATTACTATTACATCAGCTGTAAGGTTCCTATTAACTGCGGTTTGAATGAAATCCTGGTTCTCGAACGGTATATGAAAATCCCCAACCTTAAGTATCTTTATTGGATCATCAGTCTCGTATTTGACTCCCTCTAGATCAATTACTTTTGGCTCTGCAATCTTTCGATCCTCAAAATACTCTATGTATTTAGTGTAGTATGGCAAGTATAGAGGAATAGGTTTTTCAGATTCTAATGACTCTAAGTTTACCCCTCCTCCCATAAGCTTTCCATGCACTTGATTTCTTGAGACTACTACTCCTCTCTCCTCCGACAAAATACCAGCTATTTCAGCTTCGGTATGCTTTTCAGGGGCCGTTTTTAGCTCAATCAGTCGTCTTGTCAAGGCATCATCCCATATCATATATTTCCTCCCTATTAGTAAAAGTTGGCACAAGACCTGTACTCAACTTCGTCTACCATCCACTTATGTCCTACTTTTAATCCTTTACGACAGCCTTCAAATGCGCAAAACTGGCAACATTCAGGCCATGAGTAGTAGGTAATAGTCTCCTGTGGTATGTCTTCGATAGTCTTTTCTTTATCTCGGGACTTACTAGAAATCACTTTTCTCTAATCTCCTCTCCTACTTATATTATAGTCAATCCTACAAAAAAACGTAATTCATGGTTACGTAAAACCTAAGTCAGTTGTATGTATGAAAGAATTATCCCCTGCAAATCTGTTTCCCTTCCACTCGTTATCAATTGGCCTTCTCGCCAAAGAGCATCTTTGATTGTAAAAGTCTAAATAAATCTTTCCTTCTATATTCTGCCCTTGTCGCTCCCACAAAAAGACAGCTTCATCGTATGTATAGGGTCCATTCAATACCCTCCACTTACTAATAGGCTTTGATCTATCGTCCATGGGATTTATCCATAGGTATTCATAGTAGTATTTGTCTGGGTCTTTACTCCATCCTAACAATCTTCCAATGCCAGAAACTCCAGCTACCTCTGTTCTTACTATCCTCTCCAACTTGTATCGTTCTGTCTCTACTAATTCTGACATTCTATTTCTAAGCTCTGGTACGCTGTATGCTCCTTCTGGGCCAAAAGATTCCGCTATTATGCCCCGGAATTGATCTACTAGCTCTGACCCAAACGTTGTTATACTAGCTCCAATTCTGTTAGGGTTTCTTGCTATCCACTCAAGGGCAAGTTTATCTGCTACCTTCATTGCTGTCTTAACTCCAGATGCGGCTGTACCAGCTATGAACCCTTGTTCATGTAGTTGTCGAAATACTCCATCCAACTTCTCTTGTTGCTTTTTTGTCCAGTCTCTTACCAGATCCTCCACTCCTGCGATGATTTGAGTCTGTGTCATACCAGGATTAAGATTGTCTAGATACTTGGTAACTACCTTTTCTAGACCTTTGTATAGATCGGATTCTATTTGTGATCCTAGTTGTTTTGACTTCTTGGGATGTTTTCCAGGAATCTTGAGACCCTTGATCTTGAATCCCTTTTGAATTTCTTCCTCAATCCATTTGTAGATCTCTTCAGAATAAGGATCAACGATTGGGTCTATCAGGCCATCTCGATTGTTTTTGTACTCGCGAGATTTCTTTATGCACTTCTTAGTAGACAACAACCAGTTTTTTAACTCACGTAATTTACCTAATCCTTTTCGTTTTCCGTGAGTAGGAGAGAATGTTGTACTAGTAGTCCCTAAATAGGACTTATTCACTTAATCTTCCTCCCTTTGGTTCTTCTTGTCTGCGTTGAAGTCCCTAAAAGCATCCTCCTCTAGCGGTTGTTTTGATGTACTTGTTTCATGTGGCATATTAGCAGGATGAGGCGGATGTCCGTCATGTGAATGGTATGTTACTCCTTTCTCAGTATGTGAGTTTTCCTCCCCACTTCCCGGTGGTGCATATTCTAATCCTTGCTCTCCACCTTCTCCTTCATATTCCTCATACCCTCCTCCTAGTCCTCCCATCATTCCACCCATTTGAGACATCTGCTGTTGCTGTTTTTCTTCTTCTGTCATTTCAGATACCTTAAAATCAATATCTTCAATTCCAGAGCTTTCAACCAACTCAACCTTGAACCCCATTTGCTGTAGCTGCATTGCTGTCATTGTCTTTTGTTGCATGAATTGGGCTCTAGCCTGTTCAGACTTCTCTTCAGGATTCTTAAGAAGTAACTTCCATTCATTAATACCAAAATGATCTAACAACCAAGGAAATATCTTATCATTGAATCTCTTTTGGTCTGATTCCACAACACGACTAGTCACAACTAATTGCTGGGTATTGCTAACCACTAAATCACCAGTAGCAATAACAAATGTATGATCTGATGTTTCAATATCATATACCCAAACCTTGTCAGAATCATCTCTTACAACAATCTTCTTAATTTCGTTTCTTGGTATTACTCTTCTACTTGGTCTAGTAAGGATATAAACTGGGTTTTGTTTTTCACTTTCTGGTATATCGTATGCTAGGGATGTCTCGTAACCAAGAGAATTGCATAAATACCTTACTCCAGCTATAAGAACAGAATCAACACTCTTCACTTCCCAAGCGTTTTCTTTTCTGCCATCTCCTGCGTAATAACCGTCAATAAAAGCTCTCTTTACTTCGTCAGTACCATTCAATACCTCCATAGGTACCTTCTTAATATTATACGAAATCTTCTTCTTTCCACCACGCCCGTATTTCTGATCATATTCGCTCAAGCACATTCTGCGGAGTTCGTTTACAATAGATTTTCCATATATAGTAAGCCTAGAAATTCCCCTGTACTTCTTTATAGTAGTTTTCTTCAAAAATCTATCTTCCACTGCTTTTTTCGCTCTCTCAAGGAGGGAAACGTCTATATTAGTCCAATTTGCTCCTGCCTTATTGGAATAAATGTCTCCTTCAGCACACCACAGCCCTAGCGACCATGCAAATTCCTCTGATATATCGCTGGAAGAATCAACTGTACTAAGCCTGTTTGTTTTGATCCTTGTACCAACTTCAAAATCCCTAGCGTCTAACCATAAACCGTCTTCGGTTTTCATAGCATGATTTCCTGTGATGTTTACAATACCGTCTCCAGATATAATTGATCTTATTTCGTTTATGTTTCTGTGCCTATACGCTCCGTTTATATCTGACCAACCGCCTTCAGTCCATACCTCAAGATTTTTTGGTGTTTTCCTATACCAAGTATCCGAATGCTCCTTATACAATGATGCAATAGGTATAATGTCTAAATATTTGCCGTCTACTCTAACATAGATAGGAGTTTCTCCTGTAACAGACTGAGTTGCAATACCACCTGAAGTTTCTTGTGCTGACATCCAAATCGGAGATACACCCCACATAGCAGCAATTCTATCCCGAACATCATTCTTGATCGGAAGATAATCCGTCTCTAGTAGATTGTGAAATAGCTTAACGAAATCAACACGACCTCTTGATCCTTGTCTTGCTGAATAAGCAATCATAGGCATGTAATCAGGATCAACACGCATCTTTGCTTCTATGTTTGCTCTCTCCCTTCTAAGACCTTCGGGATCATCAGTAGCTACAAGAAGCATCCCAGCAGGCAACTTACGTTCAAAGAAATATCGGTAAATAGTCTTGTCCATACCCACTAGTGATAATATCTTGTCATACAATGTAATTAAAGGGGAAACTCCAAATGTCTCCATAACAGAAAACTTGCTTAGATGTAAAACCTCTTCCTCAAGAAGGTATATTGGATCGGTTCCCTGGTGATAGTATATCCACATAACAGGAACTAAATCCGCTTTACATTTCTTGCATTTGCCTTTTTTTGGTTCCTTCTCATCTCTATGAAAGTAACATGTAAATGTCTTATTCTTTGGAAGTCCCTTATCATCCAAATCTAAATCCATCATTGCAGGATGAAGAACACGAATTTCTTTTGGCTTGCTCATTACTTTGTTTCCTGCATTAATATATTCCTTTCTAACATAAAGGAACGCATCATCTGCCCAGTTTAAGCAATCCTCGTACGATCCGAATAATTCGTTTAGGGATTGTCCAAATATGTTCGCATCTTCCATAAAGGGGGTAAGCTTGTCTTTCTGCTTTTCATCGGGTTTTCTAAATTCTTTTTCTCCACATTTTTCGCATTCCTCAACCACTTTCTGGTATTCAGACCCACACTTCTCGCACTTAAGTTCAAATTTAGGAGACCAAATATACCCTCTCCTAAATACCTCATTTCTAATAATCGAAATTGGGCTACGAACTTCAGCTACAGTTAGATATAAACTCCATAAGTCTAATAGAAGATGTCTTCTATATCCAACTCTTTGCTGAATCCACGCATTAGTGAATCTATCAGATCCTAACGCCTTCGGAGTATACTTACTACCTTCCTGCTTAGACATTTGATCAAAAAAATCTACAAACTGATCTAGTTTGTGCATCTCTGAATATTTGTGTGTAACTCCAGGAACAAAGTCTGATAATTTAGCCATATCCAACTCCTTAGCTATCGTCCTAGTTTTCTAACTTGCCGAGTTCCTACAATCTTCACCACGGCATCGATAGCGTATCTCTCTAGATCTTCTGTAGATTGTTCCTCATAGAGTTCCTCATCAACAACGTTTTCCACGGAAGACTCTTTATTTGTTTCTATACTCTTCTTACCAATACCTAATCTATTCCTCTCATCTAGAAGAGCCATAACTGCTAACCCAGGTAATATAGTAACCGCAGGGTGATCATCTGGAATCTCGTCGTCCAAATTTGAGATAGTTACTATAGCTTCATGTTGTAAGTCTAAAATTCTCCAAACATCTGTCAGTTCATTATATAGGACTGCATATCTACCGTCCATTCCACCTAACTCTGGAATCATACTAAATCTTGACATTTTCTATTCCTCCTTCCATTCTCCTTCTTTTTTTACCCACTTGGAACCACACATAAGACACTTTCTCTTCTCTGCTTCGTCTGGGGTAACTCTAAGAGCACCATTACGATATATGTATTCTCCATTCTCACATCGGCAACATACTTCGATTGGTGGTTCTTTCTTATATGTCAGCTTGTCCTTCATTATCTTTTGGACATCTATACTATTATACCCCATTCCAAAATGTTTCTCAAGTAATGATGCTTCTTTGGTGGGTCCATATTCATCCGATGGTGCTGTTTGCAAATTCCCTATTTCAGTAAACTTGTTTGAAGAACCTTCATAGAAACAAAGAGCTAGAGAGTCTCCTTTGTCGGGAGATTTAAGACCCCTCTTCTTCATATCTGACTTACTCTCAATAGCTAGCTGACCCCTTGGATTGTAAACATATTTTATCCTGGTAATCTGCTCTATCAAATCTGTGTCATTAGGAATTCTTATCTCTTTGTTTTTGAACTTTAGCCGAAGATTCCAAAATATTTCCGCCCTAAGATTTGCAAAATGCTCTGAATCAAATGCTCTCTCAGCAACATTTACACCACACACATCTAGTTCTAATTGGTTTAGCCTATCTACTACACCAGCACCTATTCCAATAATATCTATATTCTTGTGAGTAGGGTTATAATCACTTATAGCACTCATCATACGACCAACGGTATACATAGTGTCCTCTTGTGACCATTCCTGTATTTCTGTGACTACTTCGTCTCTTCTAGCTGTTAATACACTGCTATCGTCACCAAAACGGGCTATATCAAGACCTAGCCCTACTACAGGATCTTCTGGGGGAGTAAACTCATCTAGGCTACTGTATACGGCCCTTTCCGCCCAAGCCAATGGTATCAGTGTGTCTACTGTATTAGTTGGAAATTCTCCTTTTACACGAACTTGGTAAAGAGGGCTCTCAATTCCCCAATCATAAGCCATCTGAGCAGCCCATTTAGGAGATACCAAATATGGTCTAGGCAATACTGAATCCCCTAGAAGATTCTCCCAAGAACCATCTAGTATGTTCTCCTCTGTAATTCCAAATTTAGTAAAATTAGGTGTATCATAAGCACTTACATGATATGTTTTGTACGCTTTGCTCTTGAAACTATCTCCAAACTTTGTAGCCTCATCCGTAGGATTTCCAATTAAAAGAAGCTTAGATGTTTCTCCAGCAGCTATGATACCTTCGATAGCCTCATAAATAGGAACTTCAACACCAGAATTTCCAGACCACATGCAATATCCATTTCTTCTAGTTAATATAAGATGATACGGAGGTACATTAACGCAATACACATTTCCTTCATAGTGTATAATATCTATTTCTTCTTTCTTAACTACAAAATTTTTCTTTCCTTTCAGCCTGAGTACTTGGTAATGGTCTTTCGATGCTTTGGTTTCTTTTCCCCGAATATTCTTCTTCGTACCTTTTTTCACTGCTACTCTATAGCTTGAATCATAACCTAATTTCAATAGCATTTCTTGTATATCGTCCCTCATCTTGCTAGAAGAAGTACAATAGACAATAACCCCGTTACCATTGTCATAACCATCACCCATAGCAAAACTATTGAGAAAAGCTTCTATTATATCTGGTGTTGCGTTTTTTATTTCTTCAGGAACATATTTATCAATTGATCTTCCATACTTACTTAATTCCAAAACTAATTGTTTAGAACCTATGGTTATCTTATTGTGTTTCTTACGCTCATTAGGATAAAATCCTATGTTATTTATAGAGTCAACTATTCTATCCCAATTAGATCTATTTTTGGTATAACTCTGATTTATAAACGCTGTATAACCGTCACTAGAACAACACCCCTCGGATAAATACCATCCCATAAATACAGCCCAATTTTTCATGGAAATCTTTTTTTCTGTATAGTCGATTCCTCTTGTTCTTGCTAACTCTTTCAACACTTTAGTATCCTGTCTCGTTCCAATCCAAGAGCATTTCTTATCTATCTTAAATTGAGGACTACTTATATCCTTCATGGGCTTTAATTCCCATTTTTCTTTCTTTGTTAATGGATTTGAAATCCACATCTTATGACTAGGAGTAACGCAAAAATTACGACCCGGCTTTTTACATTCATACATATCACCGTTATACGGATATATATAATACTCTTCGGGTTTCTTAAAAAATGCCACATTAGTTATCGGATTCTTTGTCAATACTTCATCTTCTTCTGTTAAATCACCAAATAATTTCCATCCGTGATTAGTTAATATCTCTGTGTCGCAGCTATGACAGGCTTCGTCCACGATTACGAGAACATTGGTATTATGAAATCCTTGAAAGGCCACCAAATTATGCTCATCTGTTGAAAACCCTATTCCAAACCACTTCTCCTTATCACTCATATCAAGTCGTGTAGTAAGTAGTCTACCTCCTAAAGGTTTCCTTGCTTTATGATAAAGCGAAGCTATTTCATTCCATAGGATCTCTCTAACCTGTCTTCCTGTTGGAGCAGTAGTTACTACAGTTGATGGCCTATACGTATGAAGGAAATAGAGAACTACACAAGCTGCTAGGTTTGTCTTACCAATAGCATTACATGACTTTACCGATACTCGTTCTTCTTTGTCAATTGCTCTAACTATTTTCTTTTGCTCTTCCCAAAGGCTTATACCTAGAACTTCTTCAACAAACTCTACAGGTCGTCCTCTATAACTAGAATAGTCAACATCAGATACCTCTCCAAGCTCTAAAAAGTCAGCTAACTTCTCAAATCCAGTAGATACTGATACAAGACTACTTTTCTTCACATACGTCACTAAGCACCTCTAGTTTGCCACTTTGCAGCAAGTTCTCTCAACTTTCTAACTACTCTCTCCCTGTCATCAGGATCATTTATCTCTGTGTCCAAAACCTCAACTACTTCCGATATAAACTGCATTGCAACTAAACCCATAACAACTTGACGCTCACCTTTTATCCCAACGTCAATCATCTCAGCAATATCCTTACCTGATTTAACAATTACACTATCAAGGTTATCGTATGCTTTCTCGTGTAATTTCTTATACGTTTGAACATGTTGCTTAGTCTGTTCCGCTATGTCGTAAGCTTCCTCTTCTATTAGCTCCGCTGAAGTCATTAAAACTACACCCTTCTCAGCTTGCCAATTGTACCTCCTAGACCAACGCAAAACAGTTACGTCTGTAGTCTTGGTATCCCACTTCTCTCTAATTTCCCTAGCAATAACCTGGTTAGGTATGTTTTCTAAATATCTCCTATGAGCGTATTCTACAATCTCGTTGGAATATCTCCTACGCTTGTTTCCTTCGGGCTTTCCTAGTACTTGTCTATTCTTCTTAGATACCCTAGCTTTCTTCTTAGTCATCCTATATTTCCCCCTTGGGGATATTTTGCCCAATCCATATGACCTTTTCTCTTTCGTGCGCTGTAGTTCATGCATTCTGGTATTTCATGCTCAATACATCCTTGAGTTATCTTTCGTAATCTTATATACAAATTCTCACAACTACACATCCCTCTAATAACATCATCTTCAAACGGGGTTACCATCCTCTTGTCTTCCCCAAACCAATGGTCCTCGTCAGTAGGTTCATTGAACAAGCAATCGTATCTGTTACAAAAAATCATTTTTTCCTCCTTTTCAAATTCTATTAGATTCAACTAACTCATTTTCATTTAACCAAATTTCCCCATTGAAAAGCCATTGCCTTTGCTACTCTAGGAAAAGTCTTGCTTCTTAGTTTAGCTCTTTCGTCCTTTGGCAGTTTCCAAGCATCGGCATACCAAGCAGGCATAGTTTTACCGCTCTTAAATTCTTTTCTTGGTGCAGGTTCTACTATATTCGTAGGAGTTAAGTTAGGAAGACCCTTGAGCCAAAGGCATGTCTTCTTTTCAAAGGGGTCACCAAATTGATAGGGTTGTATTATTTGGTCTGGCTTTCTCCACTCGCTTGACATAATACCAACAGGGTTTTCGATTGCTATTTTTTTACAATTCGCATTAGCAAAAAGCATAAAAAATCTTATTGCTTCTTTTCTGTCCTCGTGTCGTTTTATTGCTTTATCCCCGTAACGTTCAACATTAAACCACCTGTTTCCAGTAACAGTTAAATATGTGCATGGAGGAAATGCAATAATCATGTCCCACTGTTCTTTCAAAAGTTCTGTTACATCTTGTTGTAAATGCCATTCTGGATGACCACCACTACATGACAATATATCGCAAGAGTATGCTTTAATACCTAACACTCGCATCTCTTTTGTTACGGCTTGTGATTCCTCACAAGCGATCAGAACTTTGCTCATCTTTCAACTCCTTGACTAATTTCTCGCTTGCATCCACTTTTCGGTAAATAATGAATCATATCCTGGAATGACTTTGTTGTTCCCCCCTCTTTTTCTGTTCTATACTCTAGTAACTCGTGTATGATTTCAACTAATTTACTACTATTCATTTTTCTCCTCCTAGATGAAACACTCGTCTAAGGAACAACTAGGTTGAACTGGTGTTTCCTCTAGTGAACCCTCTCTGTAAAACGTTATGCTCTTCAATCCTATCCTTTGCGCTACATAAACCAACCCTGTTATTTGGTCTCTTGACGCACTGTTTGGCAGATTAACCGTCTTCGCAACCCCTTGATCGACATATTTCTGAAATACAGAAGCCATCAATAGATGATTTCTTGGTGTTATATCATAAGCAGTCTTCACTGAGCTATCTATATTATACTCAACACTATATCCATCTGCTATGTTCCTACTGTATGTGCTATGAAAATGTGGCTCTATTCCTGTAGATACTCCCCCAGCTATTATACTCAAAGATCCTGTTGGAGCTATTGACAACAAACTAACATTTCTTCTATTGAATCCTAATACAGTACCTTTTTCCTTTCCTAACTTCCCTGACATAGCAAAGGCCCTTCTTCTGATAAAATTCATAAGAACCTCAGCAAAAGCCAAAGATTCTGGACTACCATAATCCATATGAGACATTATAAGAACATCAGCCCATCCCATTACGCCTAATCCTATTTTCCTTGACTGTTGTGTCTTTGTCTTTATTCTGGGTAAAGGATATGGCGTAATATCTATCACGTCGTCAAGAAATCTAATGGCTAAATCAACTACTAATCCTAACTTATCCCAATTGAAATCTCCCTTATCCGCGTCAAAAAACTTAGGTAGATTAAGAGAGCCTAAAACACAGGATTCGTAAGGATGCAAAATCGCTTCCGAGCAAGGATTTGTTGCTGAAATTCTGCCAAACTGAGGTGTTAGATTGTACTTGTTAATCGTATCCTCAAATAAGATTCCAGGATCTCCTACTGACCATTGACAATCAATGATTTGGTCAAGAATGTCTCTTGCATTTACTTTTCTCTCAAATCCAGATGCATTATGTCTCAATACAATGGAATTGCCAGCCTTTGCCTTCTTAAGAAAATCCATATCAATCATTACTGATAAATTGAAGTTCTGAAATCTATCATCACTAGTTCTCTTGCAGTTTATAAAATCTTCAATATCTGGGTGATGACAGCTTAGAACTCCCATATTTGCCCCTCGTCTTACTCCTCCCTGCTTAACTACATCAGTCATCGTATCATAAAGATGCATAAAACTGACTGGACCTGAAGCAGATCCTCCAGATGATATTGTAGATCCAGTAGGCCTAATCTTATCAAATGAAAACCCTGTTCCTCCACCCTCTTGGTGTATTATAGCAGCATGTTTCAAAGTACCAAATATACTACTCATCTTATCTTCGATAGGTAGCAAAAAACAAGCCGCGCAACACCCTTTTCCGTTACCTGCATTGAATAGCGTAGGACTATTAGGTAGCCATTCAAGATCGCTCATCATCCTGAAGAATTCCTTCTTATACTTGTTTCTCTTTGATTTCTTTTCAGCCATTGACACCGCTTCAGCAACACGATAAAACATAGTTTCTGGAAGCTCTACCACATTTCCATCAACATCTCTCTTAAGATATCTGTATTCTAATAGATACTTAGCATCGTCTGTTAGTTCCATGTCTAGTAACTCCTATCGACCAAACTTCTCATGTACTCAGCTAAGCACAAAGCATCAAAACAATGTTGACTTTGTTTCTTTAGCAATATTTCCCAATCCAAATCATATTTCGTAATAGCATATCTTTTGATTATGTCTTTGTCAACTCTAGCTGTACCTAAAATAGCTTTCTTCCATACCAGATTCTGAACTGATTCATACTGTATTTTGCTGTCATGCAGATGCTTACAAACAAGCGCGTCAACTTCGCTCAACATCATAGTTGTCTTAGGATTCTGTATCATGACCGGAGCTTCTACTCCTATCAAACCAAGCTCTCCGTACTGTTTTACGAATGCTGGAAGACAAGCAATCCACTCATCAATCATCTTGAATATCCTCATTTGCCAATATTTCTCTTTCTTATCTCCTACAATCTGAAGGAAATGGGGGATCTCTCCGTCTAGCACTACAAGAGATAGCTGTTTTGAATCTACGTCAATACCACCATGTAGCATCTTCGATTACTCTCCTTACAGCTTCCCCTGCTTCTTTGTACCTTTCCTCTGGCGAACCTCTCAAGATGACCACTTCATCTTCTACATTTGCGACATACTCTTCTATCGCGCACTCTACTATCAACCTCTCTACTTCATCTAGTCTCCTAGCTCCGTTATCTATCATAGGTATATCTTCTATCATAGTCCATAGAGCTAAGTTATATCGGTAACTTCCTAGTACTTTCTCTACGTCTTCTAATAAGTCTGGTCTGTTCAGCTTTGTGTAAATGATGGAATGATATAAATGAGAATCAGTAACTAGACCAATATTTCCGGATGCTCCAGCCATATTAGATGTATAATCTTCATAAAACTTCTGTCTCTTTGTGATTTCTAATTGGTCTATATCTTTTCCTATTTCCATCCCACGGGCTATACAATCAGCGGCATACTCATGAACATACCTTAAAGGAAAATCCTCTACTAATAGCTTCGCTATTGTTGTCTTCCCTGTACACGGGGCTCCTATCATTGCTATTCTAATCACTTTATCTCTATTATACCGGCTGAAGTCAGCCGCTTTGCTACCTTTCTCCTGCAAATTCGTAGTGGAATGATTTGTTATATAAATTACTCCTTTTCAGCCAGATCTAGTATATCAAAATATTTGAGTTCACCAGACTGGTCTATACGATATAGCGCCGCTTCACTAGGATGTGTATCAAGGTATTTTGATACCTTCCAGTGGTCACGGACAGCTTGGCGAAACTTGTCATCCGTACCTCCTAGGCGAACTGCGTCACATATAGAAAGACCCCATCTTTCCCACTCTGGTGGATTATTCATTCAACACCTCTAAAGCCACATAAGGTCAAATTAACCCTCCGCTTGCGGTCGGACTTCAATTAGTTTTTATGGAAAAGGGGCAATTGTGAGCTTCGCCTTTACATAAGTCTGGTCTTACATATCCCTAGCCAATTTGGGATGACAGCCTATACTGTCTAGGATTTTCCCCTCGCTCAGTATCACAGGCGGATACAACTTTCTCTAGACATCACCCTATCGATGTTGGCATCCTGTGATCTCCTCATCCTATGCCCCTTTCTCCATAACGTTTAAGTTCAGCCGCCATTCTTATTGTTATATTATACCTTATTTTCAATTACATATCCTAAAAAATCTGCTATCCCATACCCAGATTTACAACTGGAATGGGGTTCTATTATTCTTGGTGGCATTCCAATATTAAGTCTTGCTAATTTATTCTCTGACCCAAGGGAAATATATACCAAACACGTTTTAGCTATATCCTCGCATGTTTCTCCGCTTGTATATACTTCTCCGCATAACCTACATTTATATTTAAATTTAGCTATTTTCATCTACATATTCCTCTCTTCTACTACTACCTGTCTTCTAGACAACTCTCTAGATAGTGCTACTATTTGTAATTCGTATATCTTAGAAAATCTATCCATCATTGAAACTTCAGCTCCCATCCTATCCATCAACGATTTAAGAGTAAATAAGTCTGGATTTGCCGCATAAGCTTCGGATAACAACGCATTTTGGGTCTTTGACTTCTTCTCTAGTGGAACTGATGTCTTTCTCAACTCGTCTTCATATAAAGACTTTACTCCAGTATATCTTGTCTCTGCTATTGCTAGCTGGTACATAACATATCCTCTATACGCTGTTAACTTCATCATGTATTTTCCAAGATCATCAATACTAAGAATAGTAGGATCTGTCGGAAAATCTATCTCTTCCCCAAATTCCTTTGGTCGCTTAAGGTTAATTGCTGATTTATGAGCTTCTATAATATCATCAAATGGATATCCTACATCAGACATTCGGCATTACCACCTTTCCAATACTAGCCCTCTCACAAGCACTTGAATAGTAACATCTGCTTATTGTACATGGACTACACTTTGTTGGAATTTGACCAGACTTTATGCACTTCAGTACATAATTCATCTTCTTGAATATCTTGTCTAACAACTTCTTACTTTCGTATCTACCCCCCTCTGAAGACTCTGAAATAACATTTCCTTCATCGTCAAGTGTAACCAAAAAATATAAGTCGCCCTGATTATCCTTACACTCATAAATCAACCATCCTTCTTTCATCTCTAGTGCATACATATACAAAACTAGTTGTTCTAAGTGCTCTTGTTTTGGACCGTCTTTTCTGATAGATCTGTATCCATTTGCGTTTATTGATTTGATTTCTCCTACATATAGAATCCCATCTATATCAATAATTGAATCAAGTCTTCCTTTCATAGGTGGATTGTCTATTGAAACCTGCTTCTCTGATGATGTTTGTAAACCAGCTTCTTCCATCTCTGTCTGTAACCTCTCATGAACATAATCACCGTTTTCCATCCTAGTAAGTCCTAGAACATCTGGGGGTCCAGTAAGATTCAGAGACATCAAATAGAGTACCCTAGCCTGATACCCACAAGCACTAGCTGCAAAGTACTTGAATTCGCTAGCCTTTCTAACTGGTCTTGTCCTTTTCTTTATCTTCTTCTCTCTATACTTGTGAATTGCATCTTTCAAAATAGTTGCTCTTCCTACTATCTCTTTATCATCTATTTCTTTTTTTACGCCCTTTGGCTTTGATTTCTTTCTCATGATAGACGGTTTTATTTTCATTGTAGTAGGCTTTTTCTTGTACGTCTGTAGCAATCCAGTCAACTCGTTCATAGTACCCCCTTAGTTCTAGGCATAAATCCGCCTCTTCTTACTTCAGCCGACTCATACCAATGCTCTATAAATCCTAATATCTTCTGTGTCACTTCTTCCTTGTTCTTCATCTCGGTATCGTATATTCGTAGTATGGGTATGTTGTACTTCTGCATTATGAAATTATCTCTTTTTCTATCTCGACCCTTCATATGAGTAACCTTTGAATCAGCTTCAAATCCTATGTGACAATCATACTCATAACAGTCTAGAGAATAGGGCTCTACCTGAACCTCAGTCTCTACCATCAATCCTATTTCATTCAGTATCTCTACAAGCTTCTTGTGATTCTTTGATATCATCATTCTGATTCGGCTACCTCTTTTGACAATTTCTTGAAACTCTTTTCGTTGTCTAGAAAGTAATCCTCTACGGCTTGTCTTCCAAGCATCTTTCCGTTTGGAAAATCCTCAAACTGATAGTATGGACCCTTCTGAGTTATGATACCTAGATCAATAGCTCGTAGTATCGTCGATAGTATCAGATCCAACTTACCAGAAAACAGAAATGGTATCTCTGTCATAAGCTGAGGTCTATGAGTCTTATTCTTCTCTGTAAACATCCTCATGTGGAATCCTAGCTTGTTCTTGTCTTTGTCCTTGATAAACGGACCCTTACTAACCCACAAAATGATTCCCGCAAAATGTCTAAGACCTCTACCTCCAGGTTGGTTCTTTCCAGTCATTCCAGCCCACATTCCTATAGAATCTCTTTGCTGGTTTATCAGAAGTACGATGGTATCTCCTGTTATTTCTTGGGTTATCTTCCTAAGACCTTGATTTATCAACCTTGCCTGAGTACCTACCTGCTTCTGCTCCATATCAGCATCTTTCTCAGATAGTGGTAGAAGACCCGCTAAACTATCTACAACAACTAATCCAGTTCGTGCCTTTATCAACTCAACAGCTACATCAATTGCTTCTTCTCCAGATGATGTATCTGAATAAATAAGATTTTCTGTATCTACTCCTATATTATTAGCCCACACAGGATCAAATGAATGCTCTACATCTATCAATGCTGTGGTCAATCCTGCTCTCTGAGCAGATGCTATTACTAACTGTGACAGGAATGACTTTCCTCCTGATTCCTCTCCAGAGAAACACGTTATTCGTCTAAAAGGCAATCCTCCACCAAGTATTTCATCAAGAGGAGGAACCTCTGTTCTAAGACGCTTTATGATAAGTTCTTCGTCTGATCCTGCCATCATCCTAGCTGATTTAACAGCCTTAGAAACATGATTCATTATGTCTTGCATATCGCTATCTGTCATTTGCCATTTCCTCTTTCGCCTTGGCGATAGCTGCGCGAGCAATATGCACCATTCCTTCTGGATTAGTATAGTCAGGCTTATTTGTTATCTGCTCCAATGCCTTAACCAGCTCATTTATGAGAGATTGCTTCTCTTCACACCATTGGCAATATGGGATACTATCTTGGTCCATCATTGAATCAAACATGCTATGTTTCATAAATCCTCCTAATCTGCCTTCTTTCCTACCCATCTTTGATCAACCTCTACATCAGGATTAAGCACGAGTCCGTCCAATTCCTTGATAGGCTTCTTCATTTCAGACAGTATGATCTCTTTTGCTTCCTCTACGCAATCATCTGACACTTCAGCTAAGATAGCATCATGATGTGTAAACAACACATTAGCGTCCATATTTTTAAACCGATTATCTATATCAATCAACGAAAAATGTAATTTGTCTGAAGTACTTCCTTGAACCCTAGCATTAACTGCTTGTCTAAGCATTTCCCTAACTTGTGGCATCTTCATATTTGCGTTATCAGGAAAATCAAAATGTCTCCTTCTTCCAAAACAATTCTCTACATACGTATTTTGTAAGCAATACATCCTAGTCTCATTAATCCATTGACTGTACTTACGAAACTCCAAAAAGTAGTTCCTTATAATATCCTTAGCCTCTTGTACGCTACATTTCAACTCGTCAGATAATCCAAATTCTGTCATACCATACGCGATACCGAAGTTTACTTTCTTTGCTCTTCTTCTATACTCTGGATCTGCTACCTCTCGTTTCTTCTTTTCATCCCAGTGAGTTGGTGAATTCAAAACTGTTCTAGCAACTACATCATGCAAGTCTTCTGATACAGCTTCCTTGAATACCTCATCATTTGAGTAATATGCAGCTACCCACAATTCCGCCTGAGAGTAATCAGCAGCTATTATCTTGTATCCAGGAGGTGCAAAAATAAGACCTCTCATAAATTCCGTGTCAGGCATGTTCTGCAAGGTAGGATCTCCATAAGTAACCCTTCCTGTAGTTGCTCCATTAATACGCGCTATAGGATGAACTCTATTGTTGGAATCTAGAAACTGATACAATCCTGTTGTGTCATCTCCTAAGAAGGATAGCTCTTTTTCTTTTTTCTTGAAAGCCTTCAAGTCAACTATCATTAAATGTTCTATACTATCTTTCTTTGTTCTACTAAGAAGCTCTGTTAGCACATCTGATGTTACCTGCGGAACCCCCTTTGGTGTCTTGCTTATTACTGGAAGACCCATATCTGAAAATAACTCCTTACTAAGTTGCGACGTAGACCTAATATTAATATCAGGATCTTCCATACGTTCTTTTATTACAGACTCTAACTCCAAATTTTCCTGTACTGTCATCTCATATGCTTCTTCTAGCCTATCTGTATCAATCAGTACTCCACGTAGCTCTGCTTCTAGAAACACTCTTATCAATGGTTCAGTAAACTTCCAATAGAACTTGTCTAAACCTTCTAACGCTACCTGCCTATACATCTCCCTACCAACCCTACTTGTAGCATCTACATCTCTTGCAAGATAACTCCACAATAAATCAGGATCAACTGTTGAAAATCCAAACTTCTTCTCGTTCCTTGGTATCTTGTCAGTAAAATCATCCTTGTATGGAGTCATGTTCGTGTACTTCTTTGTTGCAAAGTCTAAACTGTGTGGTTCGTCCTCATGAACCAAGTGATGTAATAGACTCGTATCTAAAATTCTTCCTTTAAGTTCAAACCCAAACTTGTGTTTTAGGAACCTCATATCAAACTTTATATTTGCGCCAATCCATGTATACTCATTACTAAATATTCTTTCTAAACCGTCCATTATTGTTTTTGTGTCTTCTTCGTTCCATGTTTGGCAACAATGCTTACCAAGTAATGGAACTACGTACCCTGTTCTTGGCTTTGGAGAAAATCCAATCGCTAAAACTTCACTAGTAATCCAACTAAATCCTGATGTTTCTAAGTCAACAGATACTATCTTTGTGCTATCTAGCTGTTCTTCTATCCATTGAATGTCATCAGGAAATATAACTTTGTAGTCTGTGTCTTCAGCCTCTCGTTCTCCGTTCACATATACAGCTGCGCTATTAAAATCGTCTAGTGCTTTGCCGTACAACTTCTGATCTCTCAATATTGCCGCCGGGTGTATCGTTGAAATTAGTGGTACATCAGGAAATTCAGACCAAGACTCTTGTAGTCCGTGCTTCTTTGTTATACCTCCCTCAATTCCAGTAGAAGCATAAAAAGCATAGTTACCAAGAGATATTATCACCTTTGGGTTAAGCCCCTCAATCTTCTTCTTGACGTTATCCATGCAGCAATCAACGTATGGGTAATCGGCCTTTTTCGACTTTGGCCGACACCCCAATACGTTTACTATATAACAATCATCTCGTGAAAGACCAGCCTTCTCTAGTATCTCGTGCAACAAGTGTCCAGCCCTTCCTATGAATGGAACTCCTTCTTTCTCCTCATTATATCCAGGACTCTCACCAAGTATGAGGATAGGAGCATTTACATCTCCATGTCCAGGCATGTTGTTTATGTTCGATTCAGTATTAAGCGGACACTTAAAGCACTTTGACATACCATTTATCCTAACTTTGATCCTACCTCATCGTTTCCGTGGCTCTTTCTACATTGGAACACTTCAGACATTGTGGGAAATTCTGCACCACAAATCTTACATGTAAACAATCTACCAGCAGCCTTCTTGCTTTCCTCAGCCTTCTTAGTAACCTTCTTGACTTTTTTGGGTTCTGGCTCTTTGGTTTCCTCCACCTTTTCTGGTTCAGGTTCAACTACCTCTTTCTTATCTACCTTTTTATATGTTTTCTTTGCAGTCTTCTTAGGTTTTGGTGTCTCTACTACTTGCCCTGGTTGATCAGAATGTTGTTTAAGATGTTGTATCACTACGTCCTTTATGTTTGCCTGTTCCTTCATAAGCTTCTCAAGCGTCTTATTGAATGATTCTCTCAACTCAGGAACTTCATCAGATATAAGAGTTACAACCTCTTCTTTTAGCTGATTTGATCCAGCCTCAAAGATAACGTGTATTGCTTGCCCAGCTTCCTCAAGCTGTTTTCCCACATCTCCGTCTGTGTCGATACCTAATATACCTACCTCTGGCCTAATATATGACCTAGTAGAATCATCTATTGGCAACGTCAAACCTATTCTTACGTCTATTTTTGGCATAATATACTATCCCTCCATTAACTGTTTTAAAAGCTTATCTGTTCCAACAGGAGTATCTTCAAGTTCTTCCTCTTCATCAACGTCTTCTTTCTCCTCTACAGCAGCTTCTTCTGGTTCTTGGTCATTGTCCTTCTTTGATGAAGCCTCTTTCTTACGCTTATTCAATTCCTCTTGAGCTTTGGATAATTCACTATCCCAATCTGGGTCCTTCTCTTCCTTGACCTCATCATTTCCAGGAGCTTTAGGCCAAGTCTCACATACATCCTCAAGAGCATAAGGAATTTCAGCTTCAGTATACTCAAAGTCGCTTGGAGCTTCCGGCAATAACTCATAGTTTGTGTTTTCCATCTTTGCACCCGACCTTATCCAAGTGTAATCCCTGTCCATAAGGCTTCCGTAGGTCTGATACAAAGTCATAAGCTTATTCGTAAGGTACTTGCCCTTACCAGGACCCATACGTAGAACACGAACATCGTTAACTGATTGCTTGTAATAAGTCTTTTCGCCTACCTTTACAATTTCAATCTTATCCAAGTCAATATTATCTCCTTCAGGAATGCTCGTCTTAAGGATATGGTAAACATAAACCCAAGCGTGCCACTTTAGGTTCTTCTTATTCTGCTGGACGCACAATTCACAATCTTCGCCTAGCATTGACCTACAAAAAACTTCTTTTCGATATGTCTTCTCTGGTATAGGAACACTGTGGTATAAAGCCCTTACAACTTCATCCCCTTCAGTCAAAAACCTGATCTTAGCTCTCTCTCCATCCTTTAGTCTAAGAGATTTAATCCAATTTGATCCCCCATAATCTTCCCCACCTACATTCAACCCGTACATAAAACCCTTTTTCGCCATTACAATACCTCCTATATTATGATCCTTCTAGTAAGAACTTGCACTTTTGTCTAAGATTATCTCTAATATAGTAATATTCTCGTTGTGATAATCCTAGATCCTTTTCTATCTCATGTCTGTACCTTCCTTCTACTAACAACTCAGCATATCTAATCTCCGTCTCGCTAAGATTCCCTATAGGTAAAACATGCTCTAAACTACTATCATCGTAATCCTCATAACATGATGTAAGATACACTAGTTCAGGTATATCAAAAACAAGCCTATTGAATTTCACTGCTCTACTATCTAATAGATTAATTGCTCTATTAACAATAGACCTATGCAAATAGGTGTTAAAAGACACTCCCTTTTTCTCGTCGTACTTTTCCGAAGCATTCAATACAACAATACGCATTTCCTGATAAATATCCTCAAAGTCCATTCCTGATATGTGGTATTTTCTACACATGTCTCTAATCTTTTTATCCCATTTGTTAAGTATTTCCATCTTCTGATTCTCTGTCATCTTTTCTTTCCTTTTCTTTTGTCTCTTCGACTTTACCTACTACAAACTCATCCCAAAGATTTATGCATCGTTCAACTCTTTCACATTTGTCACACCTATCGTTTGCTCGAAAAAAAGAACACTCATCAAGTAATTTGCATAAACGTTCCCACGCTTCAATTGATATTGGAGATAATTTTACTGTTTTCTTCATGTAATCCTCGCTGAAAGATAGGACATACTGTTCGTTAAAACTTTGCACAACTCCTCCTTATTACATTCTTGAACGTCGTTCTTTTCTTTTGGCAAAACTACCGTATCCACTCTTGCTCTATCCTTCAATAAATTAAATGCCCTCTTTGCAGCCTTCTTCCCAGCTTCGTCATTATCAAAACATAAAGTAACTTGTCTTGAAATATTTAGTATCATTGAAGCCTGTTTATCGCTCATATGAGAACCTAAAATTGAAACTGTGGACGTGAATCCATTCTGATGCATCCACACAGCATCTAAAGCTCCTTCTGTAACGTAAATACACTCTGATGAAATAGGACACTTATGTATACCAAACAAAACCTCCGAGATCTTTAACCCATAACTGTATTTGTATTTTGGATCTTCATCTATCGTTGTTCTTCCTATTGTTCCCCAAACATGGCCAGACCTATCTATAATCGGAATCATTACCCTATGTTTCTCTGGATCAAAAGAAATAAAAAATGAAGCTATTGTTTCTTTTGTATATCCTCTTTTCTTCATGTAATTCATTCCAGGATCATTTACAGCTCTAGCAGATACTGTCTCATCTCCGCTTCCTACATTTCCACATAATGTAGGTTTTCCGAACCTTGATACCAAATCAGTTGCCCTTCCCCTCTTCTCACAACCAAAGCAATAGTACACATCTTTTTTCAAATTCATACTTAACGATGGATTTTTGTCTACATGACTAGGAAATGGACATAAGCACAAAAGCTCGTCTCCGCTAATACTTACTACTTCAATCATATAGCGGTCCTAACTAGTACTCCTGCATCCCTAAAAAGTTTAGAAGAAGAAATATACTTGTCGTACTCATATAATTGCTTGCAAACTACTTCTATTACTCCTGCATTGATTATGTATCCCGCGCATGTTTTGCACGGAATCGGGCAAGAGCAATACAAGGTAGACCCCTCTACTGATACTCCAGCTCTAGATGCTGTAACAATANCATTAACTTCTGCATGGGAAGCAACGCAATATTCCAAACCTTCACCAGACTCAAAAGGAACTGCTTTTCTAGGACAAGTTCCACTAGGCACAGCATATCCCTGATAGACAGTTTCTGTACCATTCCTAGAAACTAGTACGCTAATACTAGGCATTCTAACCCAACACTCAGAGATACCACTAGGCGGACCATTATAACCTGTCGATATTATTCTATTATTCTTTACTAGTACCGCTCCAATCTTCCTAGACGCACACTTTGAGTTTGACGATACAGCATCTGCAATATCCATAAAATAACTATCCCAAGTCACTACACTACCTTCCCATCATTAGACCCTTTTATTACCTTCTTCAATGCTTCCATGAAATCAGTTCTTGCCACGTCTAACTTCTTCACTTTATTTTTCCTCTCTAATTATATAATGTGCTACTTTTTCAAAAAATGTGACGCCTACCAAAGAGGAAACTCGTCTTCAAATACATTTCTAGCCTCTTCGCACGCAATCTCGTGCTGTCTCAAACAATCGTTGCAGTATGGTCCATCCCTACAAATGGAGCAGAAACAATCCTGCATAGCTTCTACTGACTGACTACATCCTACGCACGTTGAAATGCTTCCCTTCTTGTCATCCTTAAAATGTACTGGTATTCCGTAAAGAGTAATCTCATCCACAATATTTGCCACTAGCTTAGACACTATATATCCAGTAGACTCTAGTTCATTCTTCTTGTGTACAATGTCTGAAAAATCGAACTCCAACTTAACTGCTTGCTCACCAGGATACATTTTGATACCAACGCTAGTTTCAATTACTACTGTTCCTTTTGGATAATCTTCGTTAGGCATTGAAAAAAACCTCCATATCTACTATTAACGCAAATTCTTCGGTGTTCTAGCTACATGTGCAGACACAAAACCTAACTTGAGGGACACCATAGGACCCATTCGTCGTACTGTCAATCCAAGCTCAAATATTGGAAAGTGCCAATCTACCATTCCCATAACCTGCTTTCCTACCTCTACTCCATAATAACCAAGCTGACCAAAATTACCGTGTCCTGTACTTACGTTCATCTTTATTTCCTCCTTCTATATTCATTAATACCCTACCGTAATAGTCTCTCATTTGATGCGGATGTGATATCACTATTCAACTCAAAACAAACACAATTCCTATTTGTGTTTCGACATGCAATTCCAGTTGATCCACTACCTCCAAACAAATCTACAACAAAATCATATTCCTCAGTGAACCCCTGTACAAGCATTTCGATTAGAGCAACTGGTTTTTGAGCACCATGAATTTTATTCCCATCGTGTTTGAAATTAAGTACACTTGGTAAGTGAGTAAAGTCTCCGTGCTTTTTGAAGTCTCGAAAACCCTGGTTTGCATAGAATATAAGTTCATGCCTCTTTCTTACAGGTTTGCCCATTCCTATCTTGTTCTTGTCCCATACCAGCAATCCTGTATTTTGCCAGTCGTAAAAAGCTGAGAATAGTATAGGATAGAACTTATCATCACAAAAGAAAAACACTGGTGCGTCTTCCTTCAATGTCCGCTCAAGCTTCTTCTTCATCTCCGTAAAATAGAATTCTTGAATGGAGATATCTGCAAGATTCTTGAACTTCTTTCTGCCGAATGCTGTAACAACAGGAGTGGAGTATGGAGGATCTGTGATAAGAAGATCTATACTTTGATCGTCAATCATCTCTAGCCCTTCCATACAGTCACAGTTAACTATTTCTACCATCATTCTAATCCTATTCGTTATTTATCCCCCTGTACCATAACCTATCAATACACCTAACCCAATAGCCAAAGGAGTACAAATAACTCCTGCTACTATACCATAAAATAGATCATACATTATCTTTTTCCTCTCTGAAACACCTCTTACACAAATCGCTATCATCCTGTAGTTTAACTCCAAATTCGTCTTCTGGAACCCTCCACCCATGCTTACATCTAGTCTTTCCCATTATAGGTCTATGTTTGCTGTTACGAATTATTGTGCTTACTCTATGAACCTTTCCAGTACTTAGCCTTACGCAATCCATCAATATTCTCCTCTTAACGATCTAGGACATACTCAAAGTCTATCTCTTCTTTGTATCGTTCAACAAAACAATATCTATCAAACCTATCTGAATAGAAGAGACTATCATCATCAAAGTACTCTATGGTAATTATGTCTCCATATTCGTTTCCGCAGAAGTTATCACTTATTATCCTAATCTTGATTGTCATGGCAATTAAGCCTATCCTGTAAACGGCGTTTAAACATCAAGGCTGTTTCCTTGCTAATTACCTTCTGAACTTGTTTATTCCAAGCTATCTCTCCTTCTGCTTCTCTGCGAATATCTTCTACCATTTCAGAAATTACCTCGCCTGTATCTTCAATGTTAACATCCTCGTCGAAATTCTGGAGAACATGGGTAAGTCTCATTTCCGTTACCCACTCCTCACAAACCATCTTTGCATCCTTGATTACTTCAAGTTCATCCGCACTAACAACCTTTCGTGGAGTCTTGGTTTCTTTGAATTCCTCTCCCTTGTGCTTGCAGATTACCCTCTTTCCATTATTCTTTGTCATTTCCTCAATTGGCCTTAGAACTACGCCCTCTCTCTTGTGACCAGGACCCATCCCGTTCTTTATGGCCTGAACTGATTCCCTATCCCTTTCGGCATCAACCGCGCTAATGGTTGTTGGAATTTTCTTATAAGGTACAAAATCAAGACCAAGTTTCTTTGCTATTTCTTCTGCCTTTGGCATACTAAGCCAACGATCACCAATCTTTACATCAAATACCACAAACCTAAGTTCATTCCCGTAGGTTTCTTTCATCCCTTGCATCTTTCCGCCGTATGCTTCTCCATATACAATAACAGTTGTACATCCCATACTACAGAAATTCCTTGCAAGAACTTCTTCATCAAATATCTTTACAAAATCCTCGTGCTTTGCCCCTCCAGAGAAAAACACTAAATCATAATTGCTGTAAATACCCTGATCAGACAATTGTCCAGAAAACTTAACATGTGCCGACGTTCCATGAATCTTCTCCGACGCATAGCATTCCTTGAACATCAGAACATCTTGATTCTTGTAAAGGTTATCTATATGAAGGTAGCCTATTGTTCTATCTCCTCTTCTACGCATTCATCAGGAAATACTAAGATTCGTTCCAACTTATCTAGTTTCTCTGTAATATGTGTGTTGATCAATTCTTCAATATTTGGAAATATATAACTCAGCTGATCAATCATGATAATCGTGTTGGCAATCTCTTCCGCCAAGGAATTCAAAGATCCACACCGACCTCTTCGAAAGTGGTTTGCTTCCGCACTCAGTTCAGAGCTTTCCTCTGCTAGCATTGCTACTTGCTCCTGAACTCCCCACTTATTTACAGCAAGCTTGTAAATCTCTTGCTTCTTTTCTTCCGTCCAATTTTCCATATTTACTTACTACCGTAGGCTTTCCTTAAGTCAGTTTTTACTTGCTTATATCCATCTGGAGGAATTTTCCATTCGGGATACCATTCAGTCCAATTACAAGTACCTAGCCTTATCTCAACCAACCCTAGTCTATTCGCTGCTCTGATTTGCCACTTTGCCTTTTGCCAGCAATTAGGAACCCAACCTTTTATTGCGTAGTGATTCTCTTGCTTCTTTGCACACTCATCACAGTAATAGTCAGGTAACTTTGGGTCAAGGTCGTAGGGACCGCCGAAGTCTATTGAATAATCCGAATCCCATTTACAGAACTTACCACATATGCAGCAATGATTTCTGTATGACAATTTGTTTTTAGCTCTTTCTATCATTACTCCATTACTTAATTCGTTATATAGATTTCTTCCCTGTATACAAAGAATAGACCTATTGGATTTACACTATCATCTTCAATAATTGTAAGTTCGCCACATAATAGATATTCTTGTAACAAGTTAACAAGTTCATCATCACTGCAACCTAGACCAAAAGGTACCTTAAGAAGTCCGGGGGATTTTCTAAGCTCCAGTTTATCAAATCTCTTTAATCCTAGTTCCCTAAGAATGGATTTAGCTTCTGCACTAATAAGTTCCTTTGGATTCTCGGACGTTCTTAGTGTTATTATTGGAAATAAGAATGATTTTCCAAGATATTGTTTACCGTGTTCAAATTTTGTGTTGGTACCAATAAGCATAATCCTCGTAGAAGTTATACCAGAAAGAAATCTTAGTGCTGGTACCCATTCTTCTGGTACTATATGTCTTTCAACCTGTTTATCTCCCAGAAATACTAGACAACATCTACTATCCATTATTTTCTCCTCTTTCTCTCTACTTCTTTACGACACTGTTCTAGATACCGCTTGCTAACGTTAAAGTCACCCGCTTGGTTCCTCTAAGTCGGTGTCCACTGCTTTGTTGGTCCGCCTAATCAGATCGTATCCTACCTTAGCTAGAGCCGCCCTTAAATCCTTGGCCCCGATAATAAACCACCCGCCACTCCCACAATCCTCATCGCCGACCATCAATTCATCCAGCCATCCATCAATAGAG
>JGI10211J14876_10000080_pt1 | contig 33351 bp, 26 predicted proteins | sample Etolagsediment_FD_14876 | JGI IMG/M metagenome (IMG submission 14876)
GTCCGAAACTTGGATATAACTAAGATTAAGATACTCAAGATTAACAAGAGTACTCAAAGGTGAAACGTCCGAAACATTGGTAGACCCAAGATCAAGTTTCTCAAGTTTAACAAGCTTACTCAAATGTGAAACGTCCGAAACATGGGTACCCCAAAGATTAAGGTAGGTAAGATAAACAAGATTACTCAAAGATGAAACGTCCGAAATTCGGGTATGGTCAAGATTAAGAAACTTAAGATTAACAAGACCCAGAGGGTCCTTCAAAGGCGAAATGTCCGAAACTTCGGTATATGTAAGATAAAGTCCATAATTCAATGAAGGCATAGCGTTATTCATTTTAAATAACTCATCAACTGATTTTACTTTTACTACTTCTTCGGAAGTTTTACTAATATATTTACGAAGGTTATAAAAACGTTTACAACTCATTGTCATTTCCAATACGTCTTTTAAACTCATACCCTCCATGATCGTTAAAACAATCTCATCTGGAAAATCGTTTATTGACGACATTTTATAAAGTAAACAACAAGTTAAGCATTTATAAAGTACTGCTTAATAAGATACATCTTATTGTCGAAGATAGATTTCATTTTTTACTCTTACGAGTAAAAAAATATTAGATTATTATCTTAGAATTTTAAGACCAGCTTCTTCAAGATTACTCAAAGGTGAAAAGTCCGAAACTTCGCTAAATCCAAGATAAAGTTTCTCAAGATTAACCAGGTCTTTCAAAGGTGAAAGATCCGAAACTTTGGTATACGGAAGATAAAGTTCCTTAAGATTTTTAAGATTTCTCAAAGGCGAAAGATCTGTAACTTTGGTCCATCCAAGATTAAGTTCCTTAAGATTTTTAAGATTTCTCAAAGGCGAAAAATCCGAAAGCCCGCGGCAATCCCAAAGATCAAGTACTTTAAGATTTTCAAGATTACTCAAATGTGAAATGTCCGAAACTTCGGTATACTGAAGATAAAGTTTCTCAAGATTTTTAAGATTACTCAAAGGCGAAAAATCTGAAAGCCCGTGGCATTCCCCAAGATCAAGTCTCTCAAGATTAACAAGCTTACTCAAAGGTGAAACGTCCGAAACTTGGGTACCCCAGAGATAAAGTACTTTAAGACTAACAAGATTACTCAAAGGTGAAATGTCCGAAACTTTGGTACGATTAAGATTAAGTTCTTTAAGATTAACAATATTACTCAATTGTGAAATATCCGAAACTTTGGTATCCCAAAGATCAAGTACTTTAAGATTACTCAAAGGTGAAATGTCCGAAACTTCGGTATATCTCAAACAAAGACTACAAGCCAATAACGGCATAACATTATTCATTTTAAGTAACACATTAACTGATTTTACTTTTACTACTTCTTCGGAAGTTTTACTGATATATTTACGAAGATTGTAAAAACGTTTACAACTCATTGTCATTTCCAATACATCTTTTAAACTCATACCCTCCATGATCGTTAAAACGATCTCATCTGGAAAATCTTTGATTGACGACATTTTATAAAGTGAACAACGAGTTAAGCATTTATAAACTACTGCTTAATAAGATACATCTTATTCTTTAATTTAGATTTCATTTTTTACTCTTACGGGTAAAAAACATTTATTAGATTAATATCTTGAAATGCTAAGACCAGCTTTTTGAAGATTACTCAAAGGTGAAAGATCCGAAACTTCTTCGGTACCCCCAAGCCAAAGTTTCTCAAGATTAACAAGCTTACTCAAAGGTGAAATGTCCGAAACTTGGAGGGTATCCTCAAGATCAAGTTCTTTAAGATTTTTAAGATTACTCAGAGGTGAAACGTCCGAAACTTCGGTACTGCCAAGATTAAGTTTCTCAAGATTAACAGGACCCTCTGGGTCTGCTAAAGGTGAAATGTCAGAAACTCGGGTCCATCTAATAACAAGTTCTTTAAGATTTTTAAGATTACTCAAAGGTGAAACGTCCGAAACTCCGGTACTGCCAAGATTAAGTTTCTCAAGATTAACAAGATTACTCAAAGGTGAAATATCCGAAACTTGGGTACCCCCAAGATTAAGTTCTTTAAGATTAACAAGATTACTCAAAGGTGAGACATCCGAAACTTCTTCGGTACCCCCAAGCCAAAGTTTCTCAAGATTAACAAGATTACTCAAAGGTGAAATATCCGAAACTTGGAGGGTATCCTCAAGATTAAGTTCTTTAAGATTAACAATATTACTCAGAGGTGAAACGTCCGAAACTTCGGTACTGCCAAGATTAAGTTTCTCAAGGTTAACAAGATTACTCAAAGGCGAAATATCTGAAACTTCGGTACGCCAAAGATCAAGTACTTTAAGATTAACAATATTACTCAAAGGTGAAATATCCGAAACTTCGGTACCCCTAAGATTAAGTTCTTTAAGATTAACAATATTACTCAATTGTGAAATATCCGAAACTTCGGTACCCCCAAGATCAAGACCATAAGCCACAAAAGGCATAGCGCTAACGCTATTCATTTTATGTATCGCATCAACTGATTTTACTTTTACTACTTCTTCGGAAGTTTTACTATTACTCATACCCTCCATGATCGTTAAAACAATCTTATCTGGAAAATCTTTGTTTGAAGACATTTTTTATAAAGTACTGCTTAATAAGATACATCTTATTATTTAATATAGTTTTTATTTTTTACTCGTAAGAGTAAAAAATATTTATTAGATTATTATATTATTCTAAGACCAGCTTTTCTGAGTTTATCTAAAGGCGAAAGATCAGAAAGCCCGCGGCAGTATCTAATTAGTAAGATAAAATGGAGATTCGAACTGAACCATATTTTTTAGAAATACAAAATATTGAAACATTAAATTGTCCCCGTTGTAATGATGTATTAGTAAAACAGATAAAACATGGGAAATATCTTATAAATGGAGAATGTTCATACTGCACATATCAAGATAGACCATTCGCAACTGCATCACCAAATTGGCACCATCGTTTTCCAGATGGATGTACATGTGAATACAGTGAAAAAGAATTTATGTATGTAACATGTAACTCATGTTTAAATCCGAAATGTATGTTATGCAAAAATTATTTGGATGATTCTAATAAATATAAATCAGATAAGATTTGTTCAATATGTAGAGAAAAACAAAGAAAAGAAGAATTTAATAAGAAATGGAAAACATTATCAATTAAAGACAAGCTTGAACTATATGGGATTAAAAAATTAAGATTATTAGCAAAAAAGAAAAACATCAAAGGATATTCAAAACATAATAAAAATGATTTAATAAAAATATTATTTCCATATGTGGGGGATAATGATTTTCCTATAAAATAAATTTTAAGAGCGTCTAATATTTTTAAAATGGAGAAAAAAATATGAGTTTTGAAATTACCTCGTTAAAATTTCTAATGATTTTTCGTTAACGTTAAACGACTGATTTTTGAAAGTTGTGCAAAAAAAGGAAAAAAGAAGGAAAAAAGAGACTTGTTTAATTTTTACTTAAACTTCGCGAAATTTGAACGAAGTTCAAATTTAAAAAGAAGGAAAAATATTCAAATGATTTTTGAAATTTTTCAAAAATCATATAATATCTCAAAAATCTTAAAATTATTTTGAAAATCAAAAATTTCTAAATTATATTTATTACGTTTATTTAATCAATAAATCAATTGATTATAGTATAATTAGAATAAAATATTTTTTTTCAAAAAGTGTTAAAAAACTAAAAAAGTCAAAAAAATGTACTTACACACAAAATTTTGTGTGTAGAGGATCCATTTTTTAAATAAAATATTTCTTTGATTTTGTTATTTTCAACATTGCTTTTAATAGGAGTAATACGTGAAAAATAAGTTTAAAATCGAAAAGTCGTTTTTACAATTTTCGATTGTTTGTAAAATAAAATCCTCGGTTAGATTTCTATACGATTTTTTACGATTTTTTTACGATTTCAGAAAATATAATTAGTCTTTATTAGATTAGTTTCGCAATGTATCTGAAATAATATAACTCTGTTATATTTTTTACGATTTTTTACGATTTTTTACGATTTTATTTTAAAGATATAGTATTAACATAGTATTAACAGTAACCATGAACGAGTGAACTACTTGCAAATTTTGTGGTTCTAATATACAGAAACGGGATTTAAATAAGCATTATAAAACAAAAAAATGTATCAAAGTCAGGGAAGAATTGGAGAAACAACAATATTTTTCTGATAGAGAGAATATATTAGAATTAGAAAAGCAATTATCAGCTAAAGAAAAGGAGATACGCTCGATCAGAGAAGATAAAGATAAAGAAATTCGAGAGCTTAAGGATATAATAAACAAGAAGGACGAGTTCATACAGAGCTTGGCGAGCAAGCCGACAACAACTACGAATAACAACAATAATCATTTCAATGTTAATCAATACTTTGAAGGTAATCGAGGTCTTGATTTTTTAGATAATCAGCAACTGATGGACGAGCGTATAGAGCACTGCCGTCTGATGATGGAGGATACATTAGAGAATCATGGTTTAAACCCAACTATGATAGAGGAGATAAAGAAGGAACAGTGTGAATACCTTTTCAAAGATGAGACTACCGGTAAATGGAATGTTATTAACACAGACGCCGCGAGAAATACGTTCAGTATCTGCAAACAGATGGACGACGGTAAGACGTTATACGTCAAGGATCCTAAAGGAAAAATGTTAAAATTGACCGTTGATAAAGTAGATAAGGATAACAAAAGAATGATTTATAAGATATCACTTAACCAAGACAGTAAAATTTTAACGTTAGAAGAAAAATTTATTAATATGGACGTTTGTATGACGATAGGTAACGAAAAATTAATTAAAAAGATTCCTGTTAAAAGTATGATTTAATAAAATATAATTCTATAAATTTTAAATTCCAAGTGGTGTAATTATTAAGGAAGTAAGCTTATATATCTTTTTCATATTTTTTCAAATATAATTATACAATTAAAAACGATAACTATTACTTACTAGTCATATTATAATACATAAAGATACTGTAATAATTCTATATTCACCCGTAGGTTTTATCATACTTAAATGAATGAAAATTAAAAATAAAGACGTAAATTTAAAATGTCAAAAAAATTGACTGTTATAAAAAATCCTAGAAAGGATGAAATTCCAGACATTCCTATTCGTTTTAGAAAACTTTATAATCTAAAACTTCATTTAATTGAAGATAAAAATAAATTAAAAAGTGGACTACCTCTTATACCTCTTTCTCATAAAGAAGAAATACCCCCTGACGAGTATAAGGCTCCTGCTCCTCCGCCACCTAAACCTTCTATTAAAGAAAATGTTAATACTCGTCCTAGTATAGTAATAGAAGAAAATGAATCCGAGGACAATGATGAAATGTACGACGATGATGTTGATTTTGAAGATAATTTGGGTAGAGAAGAGGTTAGAAACGTCGTTGTTAATAAACAAGATGATGAACAAGATGATGATTTCATGAATGAAGTAGGTGAAGACAATGATTCACGGCAAATTAGTCGTTTTGAACATGAAGAGGAACCCGAAGAGGAACCCGAAGAGGAGGAATACGATCCTTATGCAGGGCTTTCTCCAGAAGAAAGAGAGGCTATGGAAAAGGAGGAGTACATGTGGAAATTTAGAATTCTCAAGAAACAATATCATAATAGTGCTACTATTCCTATACCCGAGTACAATGAACATTCTGATTTAACCATAATGAAGAAATCGTATGAAAGGACGATAAAAGAAGTGATGCTTGATGCAAATGTGGAACAGTACAAGACATATCTTCTTGGTGGTTGTTTGGCTATAGAGTATGTATGTACAAGTTTGATAGGTGTAGATTTGGAAGGATTCACGATAAATCAAATTCAGATGATGCACAAGTACGATAGGCTTCTTATTGAACTTGGTGAAAAATCATATTCATCTGTAGGTTCTAATATACCTGTAGAAATTAGATTGTTATTCATGATGCTTATGCAAGCGGCGATATTCTTTGCCGCTAAATTTGTAGAACAAGAGCACGGTGGCCAAATGGGAGACATGTTTAAAATGGTCATGGGTATGCCTCCAAGTGAAAAAGAAAACACTCCTTCGACTACAGATGGGTTTGTAAAGAAAAAGATGAGAGGTCCAAAGACAAAGGCATCCGATATAAGAAGTAAAATGGATAACATATAAATCTTTTAACGCATGTTCATTTTATAAAATGAACATTTTATTGCTCAAGTCTTTTAATAGCTTCTAATTTCTCGAAAAATTCAAGAGGGTTTGGAATTCCTATTTCTCTACATAAATTTATCGTCTCGTTTTTTCTTTCTTTCTTTGGCTTTATCTTTTTCCTGGTTTTTGGTTCAACGGTTTTTATTGATATAGAGTCTTTTCCATAACCAACAGAATCTATATTATGACTATTCATATAATTGTATAAATTATTAGAAGCATTTTTACGTTGCATTCTTAACTGTTTTAAGCGGTCATTCAATCTTTTGATTTCTTTGTCAAGGGAATTTATTTCGTTGATATAAGATGAACTTGACATACTTGAATTTATTAAACAAAATCTCTAAAGTATTTTGATAATAAACCATTTTCTTATTCCATGGAATAAAAAAATAAAATTAAAATGCCTTGACTTTTAATCTACTAAATAATTGTCCCAATATATGTTTATTATAAAAATTTGCTATTCTTGACCATAAATTATACCTACAGTGCGTTCTATTTATGAGGTCTATAAATTCAACATCTTTAATCCAAACAAGATCTTTAATCTCGTCATTACATGCATCACCGTTGTTATTTACCTCATTTTTAAATTGCCTACTTTTGATAGTAAAAGAACCATCTACAGGGATAAACAATACAGACATAAGATATTTTTTCATATTTGAATCAACGCCATGGCGTTGTTTATAGTTTATAAGAGCAACGGTATTATCTAAATTTATGGAATTTGTTACGTCTTTAAATATACCATTTGTCTCTTCGTTAAATTCTCTATACCCTGCAACTAGATTATTTTCATGTTTCTTTATACCACCTCCAAGATCTGTTATTTCTCCGGTCTTTTTATCTATACCTAATAAAAACCAAATATTGTTATTTATAATTGTATACAAGATCACAGATGATCTTATAGACTTTATTTCCTTTAGTGTATAAGGGTTGACAAATGATGTAGTTTTTTGTTCATATGGCAACATTGTATCGTTAATAAAATACAGTTAATAAATTATATATCAATAGTTTTTATTACAATTCGGACCACACTATTCTTTTTTTATTTTTCTTTATTTTGATAGCCTTTTTGATCTGCGTTTTGTTAAATTTTTGAGCAATTACAGGTGTTTTGTCTTTATCAACTTTTACACTGGGGCGACAAACAGACGGACCCTTTTGACTTGGATGCCTTTCACCACATGCATATAGGAACTTGCTGTTTACAAGACCTTCGCCATACGGTGTAAGATTGACCCATTTTTCTTTGAACCATCTTGATAAATTTTTATCATCACCGATTTCTTTAACTTTACCTCCTCGATCTTTATAAGTTTTCATGACAACCCCAGAGCGATAAGCAGAATGTTTAGGTATCTTATCATAAACCTCTTTTTTTACTTTAAGATAAAGCTTTTTATTCACTACTTTATCTGGAATATCTTGTATTCTAAACATTTATAAAAAATCATAAAAATAAATAAATGATAAAATATTTTGACAAGTATCCCATATCGTAGATATAATTAAATTATTGATAATGCAGTTTAAAACTACTCAAATTTCAAACGTCCAATGGGGGTGTTTTACCCAAGAACAATGGGAAAAGTATGCTGTTGTGATTGTCACTAAGCCTTCGTCGAGAGATGGAGGAGGGGATGAAGACCGGTCCAATACACCATACGATCCTCTAATGGGAGAACAGCGCAATTATACGCCTTGTGCGACTTGTAAAAAACATAATACTGAATGTCCTGGACACTTTGGTATAATAAAATTACCATTTCCTGTGTACAATAAAATATTCGTAAGCGTTGTTATAAAAATACTCCAATCTACATGTATATGTTGCCACAGACCCCTTATTCTCCCGGAACACGCTTCGATGCATGGGCTATCATCCCAAACGGGACTTAATCGTTTGAAAACAATAGCATTGAAATGCAAAGGTGTGAGGAAGTGTCCGTGGCCTGACTGCGGAGAAGTGACAGTAGATTTCAGTGAAGCTAATAAAACCAAGTCGGAGACGGGTGTAATTTACTATAGTGTTAGTCATAACGGTCAAACAAAAAGAGAAGAATTTACAGCAGGAGCAGCATTTGCTGTTTTATCTAATATAAAAATGGAACATGTTAATTTTCTTGGGTTTAACGATAATCTTATAGAAGACGAGAGATACACAAACTCTAGGTACCTTTCCACAGACGAAAGTATACATGTTCACGAGTTTAGACCCGAATCTATGATTTTTACAGTATTACCTGTTTTACCTCCTCTAGCGAGACCGTGGGTTGTATCAGATAACGATGATGGAGAACGAAAAGATGATGATTTAACAGATAAATATAATTCTATTTTAAAGTCTATCAATATATACAACACTTTTAATTCAGATGGAACTAAGAATGAGAACAAGAAAACCACTTCTCGTAGAAATACTTCAAAAAGTAAGAGTGATGTAGAAAAGGAAATAATGGAACATATTTGGACTTTACTTGATAACAAGAATGAAAAATCAAAATTGAACAGTGGAGGAAGAGCGCATAGATCAATAGTTGATAGATTGACCGGAAAGGATGGTCGCGTTCAATCAAATGTAGGAGGAAAACGTGTTGATTTTAGTGCTAGGTCTGTTATTATAGGAGGGGGAATACGACTCAAAAATGATGAACTTGGAGTTCCATTAGAAATTGCAAGAACTTTGACAAAACCTGAATATATAGGACCTTGGAATATAGAATATATTCAATCATTGGCTGCTAATGGACATGTTACTTCTGTATTGAGATCAGGTCGTCGTAATAGACTTTCATCTCTACCCGATAGTGGAAAAAGTTATATTCTAAAAAACGGTGATATCGTAGAAAGACATTTACAGAATGGAGATATCGTAGAGTTTAATAGACAACCTACATTATTAATTGAGAGTATGATGGCTTTCAGGGTTAAAATTGTTGATGGTCTTGCTTTTCAGCTTGGATTATGTTGGACAAAGTCATTTAACGCTGATTTTGATGGTAAAATGAAAATTAATATATTGCCATCAACAGGGGAAGTGAAAAGCTTGTTATCCCCTAGTCGTTTTTAACGGCAAAACACCTTGTTGCGGGGAACTCCTTAAGCCTTCAACTACCACCCTCTTGGAGAAATCTTATAAGGGGAACACGGTTAATAGCCGTACCCAATGGTAATAATGTTGAAGGATTGGACGATCTGCAGACTTACTTCCTAAGTCCGCGGCGTTTTTTTGCGTCATGCTAGGATATGGAAGGGTCTCAACGACTGAACGGGTGTTGGTCTTTAATGATGGTTTAAGCAACCTGAAAAGGCTTAAGATACAGTCTAGTCCCACTTGAAAGAGTGTCATTGGTTAGTCCCGGTGAAATCTATGAATCTAATAGGAAATGATTAGACGAGATTGGTAGTTCGGATGAAATGAATCTTCATGTTCCTCAGTCTATTGAGGCAGAGGTTGATATCATGGTAAATTCAAAATGCTCAAAACATATCGTATCTGCTCAAGGAAGTCGTCCTATTAATGGAATTGTACAGGATGGTTTAGTTGCATCTTACATCTTAACAATGACATGGGATGACGGAAAACCTACTATGATTTCGAGAGATACGGCTTTGAGAATTTATGAAGAATGTGATATAAATAAATCAAGGGTTAACGATTTATTATCGAGAGCACGTGTTTATTATCCAGATTATATAAATAAATCTTCTAAAATTAAACCATGTGTTTTTAATGATTATATCCCTGGCGCTTTATTCGTTTCAGCGTTGTTTCCTCCTAATTTTTGCTATGAAAAGACAACAGGTGTTCATGACGACCCTAAGCGTTCGAAGGTAGTTATTATAAACGGAGTTTTACAACCTTTCAGTGCTCCTCTTTGTAAAAAAACGGTTGGTTCGTCTGGAAGATCAATTGTTCATGATTTATGGAAACTGAATTCAGAATACGCTTTGAAATTTTTATCAGAGCTTCAACAATTGACAGATAGATGGCTTCCTACTCATGGTTTTACAATGGGAATCTCAGACTGTTTTGCCGAAACATCTGAAGGTGTCGCTAAAACTTTAATTAAAACACGGTCAAAAGTGTCGAACGTCTTAAAAAATGCCGAAACTGCTCAAAAAGCAGAAGTTGATGTTAACGGAGTTTTGAATGATGCAATGGCAGTAGGTCCCATTTTGGCAAAAGGAAGTATGAAAAAACTAAACAGAAATGCTCTAAATATCATGAGAAACAGCGGTGCAAAAGGTTCGGTTATCAATTTAGCTCAAATAGTAGCATTTGTAGGACAACAGAATATAAGAGGTGAAAGAATGCCGATGACACTTAGTAATAATCAAAGATGTCTTCCTTCGTTTTTACCAGGAGACACTTCTCCAGACGCTAGAGGATTTGTAGAAGATAACTATATCACAGGTCTAACTCCTCAAGCCGCGTTTTTTCATGCAGCAGCGGGTAGAGATGGTATTATATCTACAGCTCTAAAAACTGCTGATACGGGTTATGTTCAAAAACGGTTAGCTAGAAAAATGGAAGACTGTAAAATATGTATAGATGGAACAGTTAGAAATGCTAATGGAAGTGTTATAAATTTTCTATATGGAGGAGATGGAATGGATTCTAAAAAACTAGTCTCTGTTAAAGATTATGACTATCCATTTTTTATAGATCCTAATGTGGTTGCAAGTAGGCTTAATAGTGATGCTGTAAGAAATGGGGTTGTAAAATCAAGAGATAAACCTAGAGTTTTGAGAGAAGAGGAAATGAACTGTCTTATAAAAAATATATCATATTCAAAATCTAAAACAAATGTTATCAAACAGGCTAATGAGAATGTAAGAAGTATGCTTAGACAAGTTGTTAAAGATACAAAAATATACGAATGTAAAATTCCTGATTTTATAGTAGAAATAAGAGACGCATATGTTAATTCAAAAATACAATATGGAACCATGATTGGACTTATTGCTACTTCAAGTATCGGAGAACCTACAACTCAAATGGTTCTTAATGTATTTCATTTAGCAGGTATTAAGGGTAAAGGTGCAAGTTCGGGTGTCCCGAGGTTTAAAGAATTAATTAATGTAACTAAATCAGCGGATCAGCGTAATCCAGGATGCGTCATTTATTTTAATAATCCAAAAATTAAAGAAAACGCGTTAATGATAAAGAATACAGAAGAACGTAATAAAAATTTTAAAATTTCTGTAAAGGAAAGGGCTAAAAATGATTCGTTAATTAAGGAATGTAAAAAATCCTCATTGTCGATTGTTCAAGGTTTCAGAAAGAATTTTGAAGAGATTATAGTTAAAAATCTTTTGAAACACCATGAAATGAAATATATAAAATGTTCGATTAACAGCCCTACAGGTTTAATAACGTATAAAAAGTATCAAGAACCATGGTGGTCAAAATTATCAAAGAATATGCATAATATTGACATACCTGATACTAACTGGGTTTTAATTCTACAATTTGATATGAAAAAGTTGTTTGATAATAGAATAGAATTAGGTGATATAGTCAATGCGATTGAAGAACATAGCGATTTAAATATCAAATGTGTCAAGTCTCCAAATAATATTGGTATAATAGAAATTTACAGTAATACCGACGAAACAAAAGATTACGCCAAATCTAAAATAAATTTCGGAGAATATCCTTTAACAGATGATAATATAGAATATTTTATTTGTAGAGATGTTACGTTGAGTTTTATTTTAAACGTTCAGATATCAGGTATCAAGAATATTACTAAAACTTACCCTAGAGAAGATATCAAAACAAATGAATGGGTTATGGATACTGATGGTATTAATTTTCTAAAGATTTTAGAAATGCCATGTGTCGACAAAACGAGAACAATTGTAGATGATATTCATTCTATAAATAGCGTTTTAGGAATAGAAGCTGCTAGAAGATTTTTATTTAAGGAGCTTATGCGTGTTATATCATTTGATGGTACGTATATAAATCCTAGACATTTCACAACACTTGTTGATGTCATGACGTCTAGTGGATCTTTAACAGCAGCGTCAAGATATGGTATTGGAAGAGATGCCGGTCCAAATGCCAAAATCATGTTTGAAAAACCGGTAGATAACGCTATGAAAGCATGCGTATTTGGAGAAGTAGATAAAATGACAAGTCTTTCAAGTTCTGTAATGTATGGTAAACTCGCAAAAGCGGGTTCTGGAGTTGTAACTGTAAGAAAAGAGGACTCGAGACCCGTTTCATCTATTCCGGATATTACAGACGCATCACAGATTTCAAAAAGAATAAAATAATAATAATCTTTTTTACTCATGTGAGTAAAAAATATCTAACTCTAAGAAGTACTTAAATTCTTGTATAGGATCTTCAAAATATCGTAATTCATAAAATGTCAAAAATTAATTAGTTCAAAGATTTTCCAGGGGATTGTTTTAATGATGAGTATAAAGACGCATCATTAAAACAATCCCCTGGAAAATCTTCGTAAATATATTAGAAAAATTTTTATACTCGTTCGAGTATAAAATAATAAATTTAAAGCTGAGCTATCATACTCATTATTTCGTCTATTTTATCGTCAGTCTCCTTTTCTTCTTCTGTTTTATCGTCTTCCTCTTCAAATTCAAATAAAATTCTAGCAGGTTTCCAATTTTCGAGAATATAGTCTATCGATATGGATAACCCTTCTTCCTGAATAAATTTTCTTATTCTGTCCTCATCAGGTTTTTTATTCAGTGGAACCATTTTGATTAATTCTCTAAATTCGTCTGAAAGTGGAGGTGTAAAGATTTCACGACATCTTTTCCAAATCAACGGTGACGGGTCTGGAATATATTTTTCTATATCTTCAAATTGTCTATACTCTTCAACCATTGCTAAAGCACCCTTGTACCCGATTGAAATTGGCTTTTTACATTTCTTGCCTGGAATATATCCTTTTACGCGATGATTGTAATCACAGCTCAATAAAATACACAGGTCCATAAATTCACTTTGATTGAATGATAGAGTATCAAGTAGAACTTTATGATCAATAACATGAACCGTTTCATCATTTAGCTTAAAATCTTTAAAAGCGACCATCATATTACTTCCATAAGCCAAAACGTCTGTATCTTCTGTTAAAACAGCATCTGCGTATCCGTGTATAACCAAGTATGAACAAAGCGCTTCAGCTTCTCCATCTGCTTGGAACAACGGAACACCCATCATTTCGACAATTTTCTTGGCATCCTCTCGATGTTTGCTTGTTATTGGAATTGTAGAACGAACCAACCGGTCAATAGTTGAATTCATACCATCCATAGCATCTGTAACTTCAAACCAGTTATAATCGCGTGTATTGGATCTAGGAGTACCATATAAAATTTTACATTCATCTTGAATTTCCTTTGGAACCGAAGCATCATTATTCTCCATGTAAAGTTTTTTTAAAATCTCGTTAATTTCTTTACATCTATCTAATCTATTTAGAGCTTTTTGCCCTTGTCCTCTACGCGATTCTTGTTCTTCAATCTTTTCCTTAGGAGGATTCGGACCGTCAAAAACGCATACAGTTTTTATTCCATGTTTCTTTAGAGTACAAAGAAATAAAAAGAATGTATTCATCCATAATTTATCACCCGCTGATTTAATATACTTGTTTAGAAAAATAGAAATATCTACAGCAAAACTATATCCTCTAAATTCAGACAAATGATGAACACTTCTACACTCTGGAGCGTTCTCGTTGATAACCTTGTAAAGATCTTTAATTCCCATATTTCCTACTTTTTATCACTATTAAAAAATGATATTTTTATCAGTATACTTATCATTTTTTCATTTAAATATATTTGTAGTATAAAACAATGAATTCCGTATACGACGAAGAATTACTTTTTGGTTCTGACTACAAAAGAACCAACAAGTCAGAAAGATTATATAAATCGTTTATAGTAACATCTTTAGCTATTTTACTTGTTTCACAAGGAATTTTCTGGATGGGAATCGGAATTTACTGGCCCAAGATTTTAGAAATGGTCAACACAATTTCATCTGTAAAACCAGAAATTCAATCATTTCTCGACCAAGCAGAGGATGATCTTACTGATTTATCAAATTTAGCAGAATTTATTGAAAACAATATCAATGATATTTCTGATTTTTTGAGTAATCTTGGGATAATCGAAGACGCAGCGAAATGTACTATTTCAAATTTTCAATGTTAATTTAACATAATTTTAATCAACGATTTTATTTGTCAAAAGTAAATGAGTAAAAGAAATTTGGAATTAATCGACCAACCTACAACTGGTATGGGTTACGATTCTCATATTAGAGGTTTTAACAACGGCTACGCAGAACACCATGTATTTCCTGGGCGTCAAATGGCAGGCAATGAAGCTGGTGCGAATGCTCCCATTTACGCATGGGCTCCAGATCAGGGAACTAGAATAGAAATCAACAGGCGTCATCAAGGATTTCACCCATGGCATAAATTTCATAAAGTATATCCAGTTTTTGATATCCGCAGACCATCATCATAATTTAACAACTAATTTATATTTTATATTATTTAATATAAAATGAGTAATGAGCAAGTATATTTGAAATATATTTCATATATTATGAAAAATGTTATGGTCATGACACAAAGTTACGAATGGAAGAAAATACTACGTGATCATTTAGGTAATGATTCATCCAATATAAAAGTTTCTGATCTTAAAAATTTAGCATTGAAAATTTACTATGCACGATTTATAAGTCTTGGAGCATGCGAACACATGTATGGTCTAATATCAAGAAGGTCATTAGATCATTCTGATATGAAACAGGTTCTCATTAATACTATAAATTTTAGAAAATCACAGGAATTCGGAGATATACCTTTAGTGTATTATATGAACGAAAATGATGTTATAAATCATATTAAAACGTTATCAGAAAATTCTTCCACTCTACCTGTATTGGATTTAATGAAATCAGAAAAAGTCTTGGATAAGCAGCCAAAAAAAACTTCTAACTCTAAAAGTGCTAATTCTGGATTAACAAAACTAACTCTGTTAGAACTAAAAAAACTGGCATCTGATAAAAAGATAAAGGGGAGATCTAAAATGACAAAGAAACAACTTATCACCGAGTTGAGTAAATCTCGTAATTGCGGTGAATATACAATAATAACGTTAAAAGAATTAGCGTCTGGCAAAAAGATAAAGGGAAGATCTAAAATGACAAAGAAGGAATTATGTAATTCTCTAGGTATAAGGGAGTAAATACATCACTTTGTTAGTTAAACAACTAACAAATTTTTATTTATACAATTACAATATTCGATGAAAAAAGTTTTATTTGATTTACAACATGTCGATGATTTTCGCGATATGAAAAGATATCTTTCATAATCGTTGCATCCTTGCGAATAAATGTTGTAAATGTTTTTCTAGGAACATTCTTTGCGATATGATTACGTCTTTCATCAAACAGAATATCGTATTTATAATCACAAGTTTTAGAATAAGGACACGTTTCTTCATGTAAATCAATAATTTTTCCAACATCCCCTTGCTTTACATTATCCTTAATTCTATCCTCCATCATTATGATTTCTGTATTCACTCTAAGCTTTTCACCCACGTATGTTGGTTTTTTCCATTTACGTTTTGTTAAACCAAATTTTTTATATAATTTATCAATAATATCCTGAGACTTCCATAATAACGCTAAATTAAACAAGTCAGGATATTTTTCTTTTGTCATTGACGTGGTGCTAGTATTATTTACTACATCATCAATGATACACGTTATTTTAGCTATATCTTTTTTAAACAAATACTTTTCAAATTTTAAATCACTACCTCTTTTAAATTCTTCTTTGATAGGATTTTCTAAAGCATTCCATCCAACTAATACATCTGTTGATTTATAAACATCAAGACCGTGTAAAGGTCTATTTTTTGAATAAGTAGAAGCATTTGCAATTTTGCATCTATGAATGCTATCCAATTTTAACATGTATTGCCTAAATTTGTCTTCGTAACTTATATACGGAATAATACCTTTTGGATACTTTACTGTAAGTAGTTCTGTTACGGGTTTAGTCAATTGTTTTTCAAGATAATGAAGATAATCAGGTTTCATGTTTTCGTAATCCTTGTTTTCCTTGTAATACGTGTAATCCTCTGCCTTTTCACCTTGATGTTCTGCTTCAGGATTTTCAATGTAAATAAACTCCAATCGTGTATTAGGAGGAATTTCTTCTCCACGTCTCATCATCTTTAGGGATAACAACACTTGAGGGATATTGGGATAAACTAATCTCGGGTCTAGAGGACTTACAATATGCTCTATTGCTTCTCCATTCTTGTCAACGGGTATTTGAGATACAACCGTTCTCCCTTCACTGACTTTGTGTGATTTTGCATAGTTGATTATTGATTTGACACCGACGTAAATAATAAGATGAGTAGTTGGTATTTGTTTTGTGAAAAGCATATGAATTCTATCGTATAACTGCATCATTACATCTTTTTCTGATGTATTTTCGAGAATACCATCCGTGATTTGTTGATATGTATCTCTCAGGTATTTTGAATTGTCTCTCCGTGTTAATACGACGCCTTTTTTCGTCACACCGATTAAATCACCTTTCTTATTTACGCTATGAGCGACGTATCGTTTCTTTGTCAAGAGAAGAAATCTTCCATACATGTTTTCAAATTCCAAATCAATCGGACACGATTCGTAATTCAGAATATTACATTTTTGATTGTATTCCAGTTCTTCAAAATCTTCGTGAGAACTTTTCCACTCTTTTATAGACTTGTTCTTAATCTCATAATCTTCTGGAAAATTACAAATATGACATTTTAAATGATGCGTCGCTACTTCGGATGCTTCTTCAGCCAACTCAAATGATTCGCTCAAATCCTTGTTTTCGAAGTGTATCATACAACTGTCCGTATTATGTACAATCATATTACCGATACCGGCTGCAAAATGATGATTTTCAGTAGTTAAGTCATAAACGTAATCGTCGTAATCCTTGAGACAATTGTAATCTATTTTCTTCACCTTTACAGGATTCTTTCTTTGGGATCTCTTTGTACATGTAATTCTATATATATTTGGTTTATCATTACGAGTACTGATAGATGTTTTATATCCGATACTCTGTGCTAATAAACATATATGAGATGCGCTAATTTGATTCTTTTGATCTAATCGTGTATAACCATGGTTATCTTTTTCTCCATCTGCATCGTATAATCCTTCCCAAAAAGCCTTTCTTACATTTTCATTTCCATTTAGTATAAAACTTGGAATAATCTTACATTTGTTATAGTACGTATTTTCTCTGTAATCTGTAATAAATTGTTTTTTATCGTCAGAGTTGAATGATATTTTATAAACACCTGAACTTTTCAGTGTATCATAGAATTTCCATTCAAACAAAGGATACACCTTTTTACATAATTCGAGGTATTTAGTAATAATATTCATATCCGCGTTGTTTAAAGCCCATGAATATTTATTACCAGACGGGCAGTTATACACACCGCAACTTCCATCTCCAAAAAAGAATCCATATATCTTTGCTTCATCTATACTACACGATTCAGTTTTTACACTGTCTTTGTTAGTATATAACTCTACAATAGGACGATGTAACAACTCTGTGCCTGTTTCTACCTCTTTAGGAGAAACTGATGATCCGTCAGATCTCAACAATGAATGATCATCGGTGACGTCAACCATACCGGTATGAGTCAGAATTCTAACCATTTTCTTATGCTCTGCGAGTTTATGTCTAATCACACGATGAAGTTTGGTCCATCCTTGTTCTGTCCAAGCCTCAACATTTTCAAACTCACAATACTCTTTGGTTTGTTTTCCCGGTTCTTCACATTTTAACCACCTCGAAGAGGTTGAAGAGGTTGAAGAAGACCCGTATTTATCTGCAAGTTCCTCTATGGTGCAAACATCAACAGATGTTGTAGAACCGCCGATTCGTCTAACGTAAACAGGTGTATAATTAGCCACGCTGTCACCGTAAACTAATTTCGCAAAAGAATACTCTTTCTTGATTTTGTCAATTGCCATCGTAATAAGCATACGACCCATGGCCGTAACGCTTGCCGCGCCAGGGATAAGAGGCATCATTCCGTTCTGAACACCCATGGCTCCGTAAGCTGAATTGGCTGAAACTTTAACGGCAAGCTGTTTTGCGTTCAATACGTTATATGTAATCTCTGTCATCTTTGCTTCATTGACACCAAGAGACCCGGGTTCGATGATTTCCCAGTTCATTTTCTTGTAATACGCAATATCATTCGGCGTCGCGGTTCCTCGGTGCATGTTAAGTCTCGCCTCAACCTTAAACATCTCTTTTTTATAAACCTTGCGCTCGGATAATAATCGACGCTCCAGTTTAGGTAATACACCTTCATGCTTGCGCTCAACGGTTCCGTCTTCCATGAAGCTGTATTTAACTTTGCGAAAACGATACCGATGATCTTTACACAATACGTCTTCTTTCTTGCGTTTGCGCTTCTGAGGGTCGTGTTCGCATCCGATATGGTCACTGAAAGCGATAACGTGGCATTCCTCGTCCGGGGTAGGGTCGTCGTCTTCTAAAATGGTTGTATAGCAAATATTGAACGCAATCATTACCGTTGGATACAGAGATGCAAAATCAAGCGTTGCGACCTTTTTGTAGTCGCCTTTATTTGCTTCGACGACAATGGCGCCCTGGTATTTTTCATTGGTGTCAGTTCTCTTGAGATACGGAATAACGATATCGCTGGTAAGAGTTTCTCTGAAAACCTGCGCCACAACCTTGATTTGTTGACCTCGAGTATGAAGATACGATACTGGAACATTAGTAACATTTGACATCTCCTCCATGGTCGTCCATAAATTTAACTTTTCTGCAAGGTCAATTGGAAGAATGGTATCCTGGACACAGTATTTACCTGTAATCTCCATTGCTTCAATGCAAAGATCCTCAATTGTATCGACCGTGGAAGACAACAATCTTTTACGATAATCTTTAACAATTCCACTACATTTCAATGATGGAAAAATTTCAATAATACGATTTTTGATTTCTGTAAGGTTAAATGAGTTTGGCTTGGATACGATCGGTAAAATCTCAATGGTTAGCTGGTAGAGCATGAAAAGAGCACGAGGGCTAACATCTTCTTTTCTTTTACCAAGAAACTTTTCAGAAACGACATCAAGTGTATATTTCGGTAATCGGTAATTTCTTTCAACTTCAAGTAGAACATCAACGTTAGTCCTTCCATGGCATTCGAGATATGAAAATTCTTGTTCACCATACGCTGAACTACTCCATCTTATCTTACGAAGGTCAGCAGGTTTATTTTCAATTCTACTGAGTTTAGAGAATGGATGGTAAATCTCTAAAAGCTCCGCTCTCCTAATCATGTACGTCCAATCGAACTTCATAATATTATAACCGATGAAAATATCAGGATTATACGATTGAATAAGTTTTGTGAAACCAAGTAGCAAGTCTTTTTCGTTGTTAAATACAATTAACTCGTCGCAATTTCCTATTTTTTCTTTTCGAGGTTTGCCAAGACTCAAAAGAATTTTCTTCCTGTCTTCGTTTTCTCCTCCTAAAAAACCAAATACCATTGAAATCTGAAAAATCTCATTTGCTTTATTTTCAGGATTAGGAAGCTTTGAATTATGATTTTCAGAATAACATTCGATATCAAAACTACAATAATACGGGGATACAAATTTATTCTCAGTATTTTTATATGGTTTGACATCTTTCCAATTAACGTGCATATCGATATCAGCGGATGTGAATTTTCTCTCTTCCACAGTCATCGAAGCGTCTTCTTCTGTTAACATTTCCTTTGCACTTATCCAGTTAGAAAGTTCAATCTTTTTGATAGCCGTCATTTTCAAAACAGAATCAATGTTTGTCTCGTGGACACGAAAAGAATCACCGGTAAATGATCCTAACCCTCGAACTGCTATACCCTTTGGATTTGCCAATTTTTTCATTAATGTCTTTGTTGCAATCTCTGTATTGAACGTAAGCGCCACGACCTTTACCTTTTTCTTGTATTGTAAAATGTATTTATCATGTAATTTGTAGCTAATGGGGGCGTTTGATTTCATTACATCTTTAAGGTATTTGTAGAATAGAAAAATATTGTTTTTGTCCCATTTACGATTAGATGGTAATTCAACATAAACAAATGGTGTAAAATTATGAATATAAACATGAATAGATTTGTTATCTGGTGTGCGACCTCCAATATGAATCAGAGTTTTGTTATCAACCACTTCCTGATACCAGTACGCCGCCTTAAAGACGGCTTTTCGTTCTTCAATTTTAGACATCTTAATTACTCATTATAATTTAATTTAAATTAGAATATGATTTGTAATTTTTTTATTTTAGATTTTTTTAAAATAAGTGAACAAAGTCCAAGTGTATAATATAAAGTTAGATTTTATTTAATATAATCAAATGAAAACACAATTGTTGCTGGTGTTAGTAATAGTGTTTATACTTATTCTTGCTTATAATAGTACACCGAAAGCTTATTATTCAGACGAGCATCCAATTTTAGATGAAGTCAGGAATAGATTCAGAGTTATAAGCCCTGAGTATGGAAAAATTCCACTAAAACTAGGGGATAAATCTTATACAGAAGATAAAAAAGTAATTACACTATGCATAGTAGATCCCAATACAAATTCGTATTATGATATGAATACCATTATGTATGTAGCACTACATGAACTGGGGCACGTTATAACACCTAGGGGAGAAGAAGCCCATGGTAAAGTATTCAAAGAAAACTTTGCGAGTTTATTAAAACAAGCGCAAACAAAACGAGTATATGATTCAACAAAACCCATACCAGTTGAATATTGCGGAACTGGTCCTGATATAGATTAATTGTCACCCGCGATTTAAATTGTATTAAAATAAATTAATTAATTTATTAATTTATATCATATAAATATGAAATACGCAGTACCTCTCATTTGTATTTTATTTGTTGTAATATTTTTAGTTTATTACAATTATTCATCATCGGAATCTGAATTAGAATACTATTTCAGAGAAGGTAGAAATCACGATACCATTTATTTTAGAGTTGTTGATGAACACGGTAAAATGTCATATTTACACGATTCGGGTAATAATCCAAAATCCAAAGAATTAACATTCAATGTTGTCAAAAACGAGTATAACGACGGTAAAAGTCAAAAAATAGGATCGCCTGTAGAGGTAAAATATGGTCAAGAAATAAGAAATTTAAAATCATCAATGATAATTCATCCAGAAAATGTTATAGATAAAGGATTATATTATTCTATAACTGTAAATAATATAGAGTAATATCAATAATGGAATCTCTTGATTCAGAATGTCCAATATGTTTTGACGTAAAACCGTTAAAACAATATCCATGTAATCATAACATATGTGAAGAGTGTCATAAACTTATGAAGAAAAACGGATATTACAATTGTCAGATATGCAACGAAATCGTAGCAAGTGAACCTATTACATGTTCTCGTATATTTAAAAATAAATACTGCAAGATTTTTATGACGGTTGTAAGTACTGTAGTAACTTTGTCTGTTCTTACATCTTTTACAGTAATACTAGTAGTTTTTTACATTCAAGGCGCTGATTAAATAACAATATTTAATGTAAGGATTTTCTAATAATAAATAATTTATTTAAATATTTAAATAAATATGACAAGTTTCACAATTCAAAATTACGAATGGTAAACTCGCAAAAGCGGGTTCTGGAGGTGTTAAACAGTTTTCTATTTTTCGTCCTAAAGGACCTTCTGACGACCCGACTGATCCTACAAATACTATGGGCACAGAAAATTGATGGCGCGAGTTTTACTGATATTGGTAATGATATAGCTGTTGATGGAGATAACGTTTACGCGACGGGATATTTCAACGGTTCCACCGGTAACACCACATTCGGTGGTGGTAAAGATTCAAGTGGAAATAACATATAATTAAATCAAATCGGATTGAAGAATTAAACCTTGTAATATTTTACACATATGTGTAAAAGTAATATTTTATTTATAATATATATAAATAATGGAAACTGAAACGTATATAAAAGAGGCGATTATAAAATGCCGCGCTAGAAGTATATTATATCACTCAAAAGCTAATTTATGGTCTAAAATACATTGGTCGGTGGGTATAGTTAATAGCCTAATATCCGGTTCTATATCTTTGCTCTCGTTCATAGGAGAGAGACAGGGATGGAACAGTAATGAAGTAGGAATGGTAGGAGGGCTTGTATTAACTGTAAGTACTGGCGTCATCACATCTCTAAAGGCTGCGCAACGACAAGAAGAGAACGAAAAAGCAGGCGACGCGTATCGCAATTTACAGGAAGCAATACTTTCTCAATATTTAAAAACAAAGGATTTAGACGATGATCAAAGAGTAGATGGAATAAAAGAGTTAGGAGAAACATGCAAAGTGAAATTAACTGAATATACATCTATCTATAAAGAACCTCCCCCTAAGAAATGCATTCCATTAGAAAATAGAATTAGAAACAAGAAAGAGATTTTCCCTGTTTAAATGAATACTGATAATAAATATAAAATAATAATATCGTATTATTCATAAAGATGGTTATAGAATATCTAGTTTTTGAAGGAGGGGGTATTAAAGCTCTGGGATTTGGTGGATGTTATAAATATTTGGAAGAAATGGATTTGTTAAAAAATATAAAAGGTGCAGCTGGAAGCAGTGCGGGATCTATATTCGCAGCTGCGGTGTGTGTGGGTATAAAATCAGATAAAATTATAGAAATTTTTAAAGATACCGATTTTAGCAAATTTAAAGATGGAGGGCATTTTGGATATTTAAGTAATATCTATAATCTTATTCGTCATTACAGTTTATACAAAGGTGATAAATTATATAAGTGGATATCTAATATGGTAAATTTAACAACAGGAAATTCTAAAATCACGTTCAAAGAACTATATGATAAATATAATAAACATCTTGTTATTACAGGGTGTTGTATAAGCAAAGGACATACAGTATATTTTCATCATGAAGATCCGAAATATAGAGATATGCCTATAGCTTTAGCTATTAGAATATCAATGAGCGTCCCATTTTATTGGAAACCTATAACTTATAAAGGTGATTTATTTATAGATGGAGGAGTATTAGATAAATATCCTATATGGGTATTTGACGGGGATAACATAGGATATTCAAATTTGACAGATGATGAAATTGAAAAATCTAAAACTTTAGGGTTTAAACTCAAGGGTAATAACGAAAGAGATGATATAACATTATATAATATTGATAATAAAGTTAATAATATTCTTGATTACTATAAAGTTTTTATTAATACTATATTTGTAGAACTTGAAAGAAAGCACGTAAGATCAAAATACTGGGACATAACTATAAATGTAGATACGGGAGATATAATGACTACAGATTTTGATTTAAATATGGATAAAAAGATTAAACTTGTAAATGAAGGATATAAATCTACAAAAATATATTTTTCTCAATAAAATAATAATTTATAAAAAAAATAATAATTTATAAAAAAATAATAATTTATAAAAAAATAATAATTTATAAAAAAATAATAATTTATAAAAAAATAATAATTTATAAAAAAATAATAATTTATAAAAAATAATAATTTCACATGACCTCTCAACACACAAAATTTTGTGTGTTGACGATCCATTTTCAGAACAAAAATGTTTTCAATTTTCTTAATTTTAATCTTGCGTTTAAACGTCGATAACAAGCTTTACTCGTCTTATGTTGAATGTTGATTTTTACGGATCTAATTATTGATAAATAATAATTAGTTATTGATGTATCAAATTTTCGAAAATGTCAATTTTTGTCAATTTTTGTCAATTTTTTCTATATTCAAATAATGTTTCTAGTGGTTGTTTCGAACTATTAATCTACTAAGATAGACCAATTATAATCTTAGTCAATTTTTGTCAATTTTTGTCAATAATTATTTAAAATATAGCGTATTAACTAGTATATTAAAGAAACTAATTAAAATATGAACGAAAGAATTATTTGCGAATTTTGTGGGGCTGAAATCTTTAAAAAAGCTAGAAATCAACACTATAAAACAAAGAAATGTATAAAGGCTAGAGAAGAGTTAGAAAAAAGGCAATGCGTATTCAATAAAGAGAAAATAATGGATCTGGAAAAACAAATAGAATTACTTAAGAAGGAAAAAGAAAGAGAATTAAAAGTACTCAAAGAAGATAAAGAACGTGAAATTCTTGAACTTAGGAAGGAAAAGGAAAATCTCCAAAATATTATAAACAAGAAGGATGAATTTATACAGAGTATTGCAAGTAAACCAACTACTACAAATAATAATAACCATTTCAATGTTAATAACTATTTCGAAGGAAACAAAGGAATTGATTATTTAGACAATCAACAACTGATGAATAAACGAATAGAACATTGCCGTCTAATGATGGAGAGCACGTTAGAGAATCATGGTCTGAACATGAAGATGATAGAGGAGACAAAGAAGGAGCAATGCGAATACCTTTTCAGAGACGAGACTACCGGTAAATGGAACGTCATTAATACCGACGCTGCGAGAAATACATTCAGTATTTGCAAGAAGATGGATGGTGGTAAAACATTATACGTCAAGGATCCTAAAGGAAAAATGTTAAAACTCACAGTGGATAAAGTAGAAAAGGATAACAAAAGAATGATTTATAAATTATCATACGATCAGGATACATTGACCATGGAAGAAAAGTTTATTCAATTGGAAGCGTGTATATCTGCGAGTGATGAAAATTTACTTACAAAAGTTCCAGTTAAAAGTATGATTTAAATATTTTATACCCTATCGGGTATAAAATCAACAAAAAAATCAAAATTATATAAGATATCTTTCTATATTATCGTCAGAGTTGAATAAATAAATACAATCCATAATACCTTTATTGTAAGATTGTTTAAAACCTGGAATATTAATATATCTGTATTCATATTTTTTCACAAGTTCGTAAATATTAATCAGAATTTTTTTCAGTGAGTATACAGACATTCTACCTGTAGTTTCATCTTCAATCAATTCAAGTAAGTTTATAAGACGTTTGTCAGCAGTAGTTGAACGAGTTTCAACTCTATCGCTTCTTGTTGTAATTTGTATTTGAGATCTACACATAGGACAAGTAGAGGATGTACGATTCCAGACTGTTATACATTTTTTACAAAACGTATGACCACATTGCGTGGTAGTTTTATTTTTAATATCAGAAAGACAGATAGAGCAACTCATTTTAGTAATGTATATCATTTGATAACTACAAGTACTTATCGATATGATCGTGATTTTTTTTCATTTTTAGATGATATATAAAAAAATGAAAATTTACAACGTTATATCGATAAGTACGATATTTATCGGTTAATACTTCTTAATATTTCCATGAGTTCAACATCTAATAAAGAAGAGTGGTCATCTCAAGATGACAATTTCATGTGGTACGCGGGGAGAGAGTTCATAAGGCATTACGGCCCTGTTTCTCATCATATAGATAGTTATAACGCGGCTATTACCAAATTAATACCAAATATAATAGAACAAAAGGGTTCATTTGTTGTTAGAGAAAATCATAAAGTAACATTTTCAAATGTATTTTTTCAAAACCCGTCTCACAAAGAGATTAATGAGGATACTAAAAATATAACCCCCAAAAATTGTTTAGATAGAAAAATAAGCTACTCAGCTGGTGTATATGTAGATATTGTATATGAGGGTCCTGGGCAAACAAATGTTTATCAGAAAAAATATATTGGTGATATACCCGTAATGGTAAAATCTATATTATGCAATTTATTCCCAATAAAGAACGATAAGATTGAACTTGCTAAATTGCATGAAGATGTTTTAGACGACGGAGGATACTTTATAGCAAAAGGTTCTCAAAAGGTACTAGTTCCTCAAGTAAGACCAGCGCATAATCTCGTTCATGTGTTTCCCGGAAAAACAACGTCAGCTGATAAACCCAAGTTTATAATATACGCTGAAACAAGAAGTGGAAGTTCTAATTCTCACACAACAAATGTCCAAGTAGGAATTGTCAATAAGATCAATGTAATTAATGTTGTAGTTCCTTATATTGATATGTGTGCTATTCCTATAGGTATTATGTTTACCGCTCTAGGTGCAGAAACTATGGAAGAGATTTATGATTATATATTTCCACCAGAATGGCGTAAAAATCCTCCCTCTGATAAACATACACAAATGAACATGATTTTAGTCAAATCGTTGGAAACAACCATGAAATGTAATTCCCAACAAATAGCTCTATTATACATTGGTAGAAGAGGTAAGAAATTCAAGAGCTCTCAAGACGTAGATATATTTGAAAATGCTTATAAAATACTTGATAATAATTCATCAGACGAGGTTAAAACAGAAGCTCATAATGATATAGAAGATGCTATATCTTATGCTACACACTTGGTGAAGCAAGAATTTTTACCCCATACTGGAGTAGATGGAAGTGAAACAAGTTTACTAAAGAAGCGAATATTTCTAGGATACATGACTAATAAACTTTTGATGACTCATATGGGACTTATTCCATTTAGTGATAGGGATCATTTTGCACTCAAAAGAATTCATACATCTGGAATGCTCATAGCCAGCCAGTTCTACAATTCTTTTAGACAGCTTATAAATAAGGTTATCGGGTTAATGGAGACAGATATCGATAGAAAAAATGCTATCAATATAAGTTCTTGTATCACAAATAATACTTTGATTACAAATAGTATGCTATCAGCTCTAACATGTAATAAATGGGGAAATCGAGGACAGACACAAGGTATATCACAGGCAATGGAGACATTTAATAGAGCAGCCCAAATATGTTTTTTACGAAAGTTTATTATCCCTATGAATCAGGACGGTGGTAAAATTGAAACCCCTAGACATGTTCATGCTTCTCAATGGGGTTTTTCTTGTCCTTATTCAACTCCTGAAGGTAAAAAGGTGGGCCTGGTTCAAGGGTTTGCAATGGGTTCTTATGTTACAATAGGGTGTGATCCAGTACCTATTATTGAACTTTTACATGGTTTGGATATTGTATCTATAGATGATAAATCTTTCAAGGTAGTAAATTTCAATAAATATACCCGTGTATTTGTCAATGGAGACCCTCAAGGTTATACTCAGCATCCTAACGAGCTAGTTAACGAAATTAGACAATTACGAAGAACAGGGTGTATAAATCCAGAAATGTCTATTTATCATGATGTATTGAGTTCAGATATTAGAATTTCAACCGAATCAGGACGCGCTTCAAGAGCTGTAGCAATTGCATCAAATGGAGAACTAAAACTCACAAAGAAAATTCTAAAGGAACTTGAAAACGGAAGTTTTTCATCTTCTGGTAATTCACCTTGGATTGCTTTATCTAGTAATGGATATGTAGAACTTCTTGGCAAATGCGAAGAAGAAGAGATGAATATCGCTGTTACACCAAGCGAATTTTATAAAATGCATCCATCCAATCGTTCTAAATATACACATTGCGAACTTTCAGTTGATATGATTGAAGGAGCCGGGGTAAGTACAAGTCCTCATAATCATAGAAATCAAGCTCCTCGAAATATATACCAGGATGCAATGTCCCATCAAGCTATAGGATGTCATTCTAATTCTAAATTTGGAAGAAAGGGTAAATGGCATGTATTGGACTATCCTCAAAAACCATTAGTTTCTACACGTATTTCAAAAGAACTGGGATTTGATACAATGGGTATGGGTCAAAACGCAATGATAGCAATTATGCCTTGGTATGGAATGAATCAAGAAGATTCGCTTATAATGAGTAAAGCGTCCATAGATAGAGGTTTTATGAATTCTACGACTTATATCGCTTTCGAAGGAACTATAAACATGGTAAAAACACCCAATTCTTCAAGGTATGAAATGTTTGAGATACCTAAACTAGGAGAATGTAATGATTATAGAGGAAACCCTTCCAAATTAATCAAAAACGACGAGGGTTATGTTCATATTCCTTTAGGAACAAAAGTCGAAAAGGATGATATTTTAATAGGAATAGTAGCGACGGGAGCTCCAGAAAACAATATATATACAAAGAATAAAACAAATATATCTATAAGGTATGATCAGAAATGGAGTGGTATAGTCCACTCGGTCCAATGCGGAGTAAACGGTGATGGATATAAATACATTCGCCTTGTTATCGCTCAAAAGAGGAAACCCATACTTGGAGATAAATTCTGTCTCACACCAGAACATGAAGTATTGACAGAGTCTGGATGGAAATTAATTTCTGAAATAAATAAAGGTGTAAATGTTGCTACAATAAATCCAAATACCCATAATTTAGAATATCAAAGCGTTTGTGAAACATATTCGTATTATTGCGATGATGAATATTTAGTTTCAGTGTCAACAGATAAAGTTGATTTGACTACAACTTTAAATCATAAAATGTTTGTTTCAGATAGTAATCAACGTTCTTATCAGTTGTTAGAAGCAAAGGATGCTATGAATTCTTCTATGAGATATATGAAAAATGCAAATAATATAGTTAGTGAAATACCTGATGATTACAAACTCGACTATAATCTTAGAGATTTTTTGGTATTACTAGGAGGATTTTTATCAAATAGTAGTACATGGTTCATATCAGGTAATGAAATAACAATAGGGATGTTTTCTACAGAATTAATAACAAAAACTAAAGTTGCACTTGATAATTTGAATGTTAAATACAATCTAAAAAAAGAATATATCATAAATATTGATGATTATCTAGACCTAAATATTTATTTTCAAAAATTACCTCTAAATTGCATTCCAGAATTTTGTTTTTCACTAAACCAAGAACATACAAGAATTTTATTAGAAGCATTTTTTGTATACAACACTCGAGCATTCACGAACTTTCCCACATTAAAAGATGATATTCAAAAGCTGGCTCTTCGCACAGGATGGTCTATAGACGTTGAAACTGATCCAAATGGTAAAGACTATTATTTGCATCTCAATAAAAGCGATAATCAACCCATTGTTCATAAGAAAGATTACAAACTTGTTAAATATACAGGCCATGTTTATTGCTTCGAAGTTCCAAATCACACATTTTATGTAAGATATAATGGTAAAGGTGTGTGGACAGGAAATTCTGCGCGACATGGTCAAAAAGGTACAGTTGGGGCGATTTTGCCACCCGAAGAAATGCCGTATTGTAAAAAACTTGGTTATACACCTGATATTCTTGTCAATCCTTTGGCTCTTCCAAGCCGTATGACTATTGGTATGCTTGCTGAAGCTATACAGGGGGTAGCGTTATGTGGTTCAGGATTAAAGAAAAAGGATTATAATATGAGTATATTACAGGAGAATGACGGTAAACAAGAATACCAGGACGGGTTCAACCCTGATTATGAATATTTCAATAAATTAGATGGCGATGGAACACCATGGAATAAGAGATTTGAGTTGGATTATATATTCGATTGTTTTAAGAAACTTGGTATAAGTGATATGTCAGAAGAGGTCATGACAAATCCTAAAACAGGTGAAGAAATGCCTTGTTTAATTTTCAATAGTCCAGTGTATTATCAAAGACTTAAGCACATGGTTGTAGACAAGATTCACGCTCGTTCTAGAGGACCTGTTCACGCTTTGCATCGTCAGCCTGCTGAGGGTAGAAAGAAGGGCGGAGGTTTTAGAGTCGGACACATGGAAAGGGATTGCCTTCATGGAGCGTGTATTTCTATACATGAGGAAATATCGATACCGATAGAACAAATGAGTAGTGTTAGACGCGAAAAAGTATGGGGGTATAACGCTAAAACAGAAGGACTTTGTAAATCTTTACAATCAAACTTTGCAGCAAAAGGTATTCTTCCTCGATTTGATATAACGCTTGAAGATGGTAGAGTTATAAGTGCTACAAAATGTCATCCTTTTATGACAGAAAGCGGAGAATGGTCAGATCTTAAAGATCTAAAGATTGGTGAAGGTTTGAGATGTTCATTAAGTTATTGTAAAGTAGATATGGAAAAAGATTTCGAGTTAATGAAAAACAGTGAATTTTATAAAACAACGAATTGGAATGAAACATTTTTCAATAGTCTTATTTATAACAAAAAACTGAACATTGCAAAACAAAAATTTTCTGAATATGAGATTTTTAGGCTGAGTATGACGCTTGCAAGAATCGTAGGTTTGGTAATTACTGACGGTCATTTTACAAAAACAGGTTCAAGAAGATACGCAATAGCATTTCTTGGTCATCTTCTCGATGTAGAAAGATTTACTGATGATATTGAGAAATTAACAGGTTATAGACCGCAATGGTTCATGGCAGGAACATCAAAAAACACATATGCTATTAATATACCTGTTAAGCTTGCTGATGCAATTAGAGATATGGGTGTTTTAGAAGGAGCGAAGGTATATCAACCATTTACTTTCCCGAATTTTATAACAGAAGATACACCTAAACCTATTCTAAGGGAATTTCTTGCAGGAATGTTTGGAGGCGACGGTCATTGTCCGTGTTTATATAAAAAGAATGACAGAGAAGAATCGTCAAAATACGATATGAAATCTGTAAGTATCAGTTGGTCAAAAGATGAAGCCAATCTTCAATCACTAATCGATGGTATGAATACAATAAAGAGAATGCTTTCGTCTCTTGGAGTTAAAGGATGTACTGTACAAAATCCTAAATTAACTACTAATTCTAAACAAAATCTCACTAAAAGACGTAATAGAGAAGTTGTACTTAATGTTCCTGTAAAAGAGCTTGTATCCTTTTCTGAAAATGTAGGGTTTAGATATTGTGTTCATAAATCTGTAAGATTAGATTTAGCTACAAGTTATAGAAAATTTAGAGAAAATGTTTTACGACAACGTCTTGAAATTTGTAAGATTGCTGATAAAGATATAGGGTATTCCGAGAAGCATCAAAGTGGAAAGAAAAAGATTGAGGGTATTACCAAAGCTATTAACAAAGCAGTAGATAAGCTAAAACAAAAAGAACCTATTTTACATAAATATTCTATTCCAGATAGAAAAGCAATACATCGTATTATTATAGAGAAACGTGAAAATGAAATCAAAAGCCCTTCGTTTCCAAAAATTTATGAATATCTAAAAAATGTAGGTGGTCTGCGTGCTTTTGAAAAAGATTTATCTGAAAAAGATAAAGAGGAAATTAATTGCCATGCTTACGGATTAAACAGAGACGATTCGCAACTTCCGTATTACTGTCTCAAGATTGTTGATGTTAGAGAAAACGGAACAGCAGAGATGTATGATATTACTGTAGACGGTACAGAATCGTTCATAGGAAATGGTGTTATTTCTCATAATTGTATGCTTGGGCAAGGATTACCTTATATGACAAAAGATAGGTTGATAGATCAGTCTGATGCATATAAACTTCCTGTATGTAAAATATGTGGAATTCAAGCAATAGAGGTAGAAGGTAAGATGACATGTAATGTATGTAATTCGACGGATTGCGCATACGTTCCTATTCCTTTCGGAACAAAATTAATGAACCAAGAATTTGCAGCAATGAATATTATTCCAAGAATGATTACAAAGTAAAAATTTATAATTAGTTATTTTCACGTATTTACGTGAAAATATGTATATCTATAGTTTTTCTAAACTTGTTCTCATAATATGAACTTGGTTAAGTGTACCTGGCGCTCCATACGTCTGAAGTTCTATCGTATATCCATTAGCAATAGATGAAGACTCTGCTATAGTTGTAAATAAATATGTTAATGTATTTGCTCTAAAAGCACCTCCGTTAGGTAATATTCTAACATCAGAGATTTCAAATCCTGTATCATCATTTTTCATTCTTATAACTATTTCTCTGTTAGCTCTTGTATTATCCCTAACATAATCTATTGTAATACGCCATAAATGAACTTGTTTATCTACAGGATTTTCGAACCATTTTCCATCTTTGTAAATAAAAGGTAGATACGTGGAATAATCATCTTGAGGATTTTGTCCTGGATATTGATTTGATATATTTTTTGGAAAATCTGTATTGGGATCAAACTCTGGAGTAGCATTCCCAGATATATCTATATTAATTATACCATTATTAGCAAGTTGTATTCCTGAAGGGTCTATAATATTGATAAATTTAACCACTCCGTTATTTGGAGTTTTATATACAGCATTTCCATTGATAACCTGTAAAATATCAAACTCGTTCACATCTTCTGAGGGTTTAGATATTTTATTATTTAGACCTCTTTGGATGTTATAATAATTATTATTTTGCACAGTAAATTGCATATTAATAATATTCAATAAAATATTTACATTAATAGAGTAAACCAAATTATAAAAAAAGAAATAATAATAATTATAAACTTAATATATTGTAAATAGCTTCAATCAACATGTATCAATCCTTTTATTATAATAAGTTATATCATTTATATGAAGAAGAATTAATAACTAAAAATAATCTAATAAATGAAAAATCCAAAGATACTTTAAAAAATGATAAATTCGAATTAAAAAAATAATACGTTTTTCAATTAGATATATTTAAAATATACGATGATGGTTTACAAAACCAAAGCAACTATAATCAAAGAACTTCTCAAGTATGGAATATCCGAGAAGGATGTAAAACGCGCCGATGGAAAATCTGGAAGACCGTTAATTTCTGACTTGCTTCGTGAACTTGATAATGTTAAAGGAAAAGATGAAGGTTCTAAATCTGTTAAGAAACGTTCCAAAACAGTAGAACTTGTTAAACCTATCAAGAAGGTCACCAAGAAATCTGTTGAAAAAATAAACGTTTTACCCAATAGTATTAAAGAACTTCAATCTCTATTAACTTATCATCTCACAGAGGCGCATCGTATTAATATCGAGATTTCAAAACTTATGGAAGTACCTGAAGTAGATGGTAAAGACGAACCTGAAGTACCTGAACCTGAAGTAGATGGTAAAGACGAACCTGAAGTACCTGAACCTGAAGTAGATGGTAAAGACGAACC
>JGI10211J14876_10000083_pt1 | contig 32527 bp, 31 predicted proteins | sample Etolagsediment_FD_14876 | JGI IMG/M metagenome (IMG submission 14876)
TTTCAAAAAAACCTTGGATAACAAGCTTTTTCAAAAAAACCTTGGATAACAAGCTTTTTCAAAAAAACCTTGGATAACAAGCTTTTTCAAAAAAACCTTGGATAAAAACATCTAGAATTACTGTGTTTTTTGCAAACTTTTTAGGAAAATCTTTAATTTTTCCGATTAAAAAGTTTAAGAATACCATCCAGTTAATGCATAACGTGTATGACGAACATTAGGTGCAATATGACTTACAAAATGAGGAATTCCCTTTTCTGGAACCTCAAATATCATCATGCTATTAAACTTAGGAACATATGAATCTATTATATCGCGTCTATCCTCTGAAAGAAAATGTAATACTCCACCATATTGAGGCTTCCAATTGGCCGAAAAATTGATAACAAACGCTATTTTACCATTGTTTATATCCGAATGCGGTGCCAGAAAATGACCACTTTTATATCGTGAAAGAAACATTTGATTAAGATGTGTTACTTGTATTCCAGTCATTTTATAGATTAAATTTATGAAATAAGGTGACATTAAGAGATCTCTCATAGTTTTTTCGGGAAGAAAATGAACTTTCTTATCGCACATAGTTCGATAAAATACATACGCAAATTTATCTTCTCCAAAGGTTTGGCGTGCTTTAGCTGCATTATCTATATTACTCTTCTTATTTTCTCCAGTTATCTTATTTTCATATTTAGTATTATTCACACCACATACAATATTCCATGATGTTAATGGTATTTTTCTAATGGTTTTATAAAAAAGTAATGCAAAATTACCATCGAATATATCATTAATTGCCACTTTTCTTTTATTGGCAAAATCATTTCTAATAGTATCTGTGTCTAAATTTTTATTAATTAAAGAGGTATGGTCTATATCTGGTAGATTAACGGTTTTAGTCGGACGTTGTTTATGCAGATTTTGAAGAGTTTTGGGAAGTGTGAGATTGAGACGGTTATACAGGGCTCTTTTTTGTTGAAGATATTTATAATAATCAGAACTCATTATTATAAATGATTAGATAATAAAAAGAGATTTTATTCGATAGCAGATGGTGGCTTTATTTCAATATATTTATTATATACTAAATCTCCATTTCGAGGTGGTCCATATACTGGTTCGTTGCAAACTTTTACACTGGTACATTCATTATCTTTATACCACATTTTTTGATGGATTTTACCATTATGATGATAAGTTGTAATGGCAGGTGTATCACCATCATCATTTAACTTACCATTTTTGAACAAACATATTTGAGATACTTGTTGCGATGGATTGATATAATATTTAATAGTCTTAGTTATAACTCTATTGATATCATAATATCTAACGATTCTGTGAGTTTTTACATTGATAAATGATCTATTAGATGGAATAGTTCCATCTTCATTCATTAACCCGCCTAATTCTTCTTCTAGTTTATAAAACTCACTTTCAACTATATATCTATTTCCTGTAAATTCTTCACTTACAAGCAATTCGGTTTTATAAATAGAGCCATTGTTGTATTTTTCATATAAAAAACTCTTTAAGTTTGTTTTTTGGTAAATTTTGGTTTTGCAGACGTTTTTGGTGGTCCATTTTTCAAAAAAAGGGACTTACATGGTTCAAAACTTAATCTATGTCCCTGTTGAATACCATATTGTTTTATCGCTTCCATATGCTGTTTTGTTCCATACCCTTTATTTCGATCCAATCCATACTTAAGTAATTCCGGCCTCTCTTCACATAATTTCTTAATATATTCATCTCGATAAGTTTTGGCAAGGATCGATGCTGCTGCAATAGAATCATATTTGTCATCTCCACCAATAATACAATGATGTTCTACATATTCCCCACCATGTCCATATTCTATGAATTTATCTCCATCTACAAGAATAGAATCAGGACGAACTGTAAGTTGATCAAGAGATTTGTGCATTGTCAAGAGGTTTGCTTTGAGAATATTATGTTTGTCAATTTCCGTTGATTCAGCATAGGAAACATTATAATCGATTGCGTAGGCTTCTATATATTCACGAAGTCTATCTCGTTTTTTTTCAGAGAGTTTCTTTGAATCACGGAGAACAAGACCTTCTTCTTCAAGATAATCTCGGAAATTATCAGGCAAAATAACGGAAGCAACATAAACACGACCGAATAACGGACCACGACCACATTCATCAATACCAACTTCGAGTTTGTTTATATTTTTATATGCCTTCATACTACAAGCTTTTTAGAAAAAACCTTGGATAAAAAAACGAATAGAACAAGCTTTTTACAAGCTTTTTAGAAAAAACCTTGGATAAAAACCCTGCATAAATACATAAAAATTTGTGAATTTTTAATAAGCTAATATAACTTGTTAAAAATGGATTTAATAAAGATTTTTTATATTTTTATATTTTTATATTTTTATATTTTTATATTTTTATATTTTTATATTTTTATATTTTTATATTTTTATATTTTTATATTTTTATATTTTTATATTTTTATCCAAGGTTTTTTCTAAAAAGCTTGTAAAAAGCTTGTAAAAAGCTTGTAAAAAGCATATTTAATTACTAGCTTGAGCCTTCTTGCTAGGGAAGTACGGTCCAAGACCTCCCATGATGTCAGTAAAGATCATCTCAGAACGATCAGTACCGAAAATGGTCTGGAGATCACCCTTTACGGCGAAACGACGTCCATCCTCGGGCCACTCCTGAAGGTTCATGAGCTTAATGTAAGCATTGACGGCCTTGAGACCATCTACACGAGACATGGTGTCATCAGTGGTGTAAGTACGGGCAGTGTACTCGCCTCCAGATTGACTGGCACGCTGAGTCTCATAAGCATTCAGGAACTGAACCATGGATGGATGAAGTGGATGCTGCTGAGAAATCCCACTGTTGCTGTTGTTCGACTTTTTCTTGTCCTTAGACTTCTTCTTGAGAGCACGCTTCTCCTCAGACTGACAATGCTTCAGGAGGTAGTCCTGATAGACCTGATTGACACGGTTGAAAAGGCGCTGAGTAGCACTGTAGGCCTTTCGCATCTCGGAATAGTCGCGAGCAGTGGCATTGTCATGGAAGTTACGAGCAAATCCAAGAATGGACTCAAATGCAGTGTTCGCCTGTGTGAATGCAGAGAAAACTCCATCACGAGTGGTCTCTAATTCATAGTTGGTAGAAGCCTCACTTGAAGGAGAAGCAGCCTCTTCATGGGCCTCTTGAACAGGCTCGGGCTCGACTGGAGCCGCAGTCTTAGCCGCTCCTCCAGAACTCTTCTTACTCTTCTTACTCTTCTTAGCCTTCTTAGTTTCAACAGTACTCAGATTTTGCTCAACATTATCCATTTGCTGCTCAAGCTCCTGAACCTGAGCCTTGGAGGCTGCCTTGGTCGAGCTTTTCTTACTCTTAGACTTCTTAGTTTTAGTTTTAGTGCTGGCTGATTTAACTTGGGTTGATGGCATTTTTATAATAGATAATGTTGCTATGTCTTTAAGTTATTTTATGGTCTGAGATTTTATTCAATATTTATTAATTCATTAATTTTCCAATATTCGGACTTGTTATTAGGAAGATCTCTCTTGATTATGAAGGGTATTTTCTTCTCTTTCAGCTCTTTCTCTGCTATTTCAAGGTAACTCTTTAATCCTCGGGTATCAACTAATGGTTGTGCACGGTTAAGTAATTGTTGAACACGAAGTCCAACGATACGAGCCTTTTCATATTTAGTTAAAAACGGAAGAGAAATTCTCTTCTGTTTATCAATTTTATCTAGTACTTCTTTGTCACTAACGAAATCGAAATTATCAGTCATTTTATTTATACTATAATACAAATAGATTTTTAAATAATTTAAAAATCACTTTTTTCCCTTTTTACAAAAAAGGGAAAACCAAAAATATGGAAAAACTAGGAAAGAAGCAACTAGGGAGGAAACAACTAGAAAATGAATAACTAGCTAAGAAACAACTAGTTGAGATACTATTAACATATCTGTGTTTTTGGTTTTCCCTTTTTATAAAAAAGGGAAAAATATAAAAGAATAAATCCTAAAAGTAACAATATCATTATAAATAACTATAATGGTATGGTATTTAAGTAAAAAATTTATTTAATGTGTTTTATAAAAATAACTGGTAAATCTGCATTTTTTTTATTATATGTAAAATATATTTTGTTGAAACGTTTTGATGTGACTTTTTTGAAAAGTCACGTGTATTTCCACTCGGTATTGCATGAACAGCACACATAAACCAATTCCATAGTCTTTTTTGTTGGATAAAACACTACTTCTCTCTTGGTTTCATCTCTATTTGATTCGCAATCTTCATTTGGACATTTCTTTTTAGTTGTTCGTGGTAATGTATTATCATGAATTATATATTTGTTTGAAGCAGTATCTTTTACATCATTATTTTTTTTATAAGATATACTAAATACTACTTTATCTGTATGTTTCTTCTTAAATCCGCAACTACATCTTAAAAACAATTCATTGCTCTCTTCATAAGGGTATAATAGATTATGACATTTATCACAGAAATTCATAGTTTATATATTATATATAACATTTATTTAAATATATATCATTTCATTTTTTTTAATTTTTCTGTAAATAATTTTTTGAGCATTTTATAGTTTGGTTTTGCATTCATTTTAAAGAATTTACATACCAATTCCGTTGAATCAAGCTTTTTTAGCTTATCAAAACGTTCCATAAACATTTTATATTTCTTTTTGAATAATTCATTCATTATTGGAATAAAATACTCATATTCTTTGGTTAAATAATCATTAATTCTCATAATAGTAAATTCATAATTATGCCATCTGATAATTTCATTATATGCATTTATTTCCTTGGGAGCGGAATCTTCTAAGCCGGGTTCATTCCTTAATGGTGCATCATTCAAAATCATACTTTGAATAGTAATAAGCACTTTATCAAGCGTTAATGTAGGTACCCATCCAGGACCATTCCATGTATTAATAATTGACAAACATACCCTACCATTAGTATATAAATTTGGATTAAACCTTATTTTTCCATCAGTCGATCGAAAAAGAACCTTAGGTGGAGAAAGCGGATAGTCAGATGGCATTTGAACTTCAAAGAAATAATATCCATGTTCATATGGTGTTCCGTCAGTCCCAATAATTAGTACATATATTTTGGTAATATCTGATTCATTCACATATGTATAAATTCCTTCATTTTCCAAGTTGAGACTTTTAATAATTTTAAGATCTTTCATTATTCTTTTTACACTCATGATTATGTATTTAATGTTGTATTTTTTTTAAATATCTTTTCGAAATTGAATTATAATTTTATTATTTTTTTCTGAATATATACAAACCAAAATGAAAACCATTAAAATTTTTGGCAGATATTGGACTGTTAAAGACGTTAAAAATCATAAAGACTATCTATTTATTTTTGGTGATAACGATATCAAACGAGGTAGAGGTGGTCAAGCCATCATTCGTGATGAACCTAATGCTCTTGGAATACCTACTAAAAAGTATCCAACTCGAAAAGAAAATGCTTATTATACTGACGAAGAATTCGAAGAAAATAAAAAAAAAGTAAATTTGAGTATTCAAATAATACTCAAAGAATTTATGAATGATAAATATACAACATTAATAATCCCAAAAGATGGCTTTGGAACAGGCCTAGCAAAACTTCCTGAAAAAGCTCCAAAAACATACAATTATATTAAAAAGAAAGTAAAAGCTCTTATAAGGATTTTTAATAATAAATAAATCAAATAATGCATCTACCACATAGTTTTATCGTCTTTATTTAATAAAAAATATTATCTCGTAGATTATGTAATGATCCAGTTGGTATAACTCAATTAAATTTTTTCCTCAGAATAAAAAATATTATGATACAGACAGCTATGAATATTAATAAGGCAATATAAACCGAATAATTATTACTAACATCTAATAAATCCATATTAACAGGATTATTTAAATAAACAGTATTTAATATTGAATTATATAAATCTCTTTTAAAACCATTTGGTGGATATTTTAAACTAATTAATCTTGCATTAATTTCGGCCAAATAAAGATCGTAATTCTCATCAATTAATATGTCAAATCCTAGAAATTTATAACAATGTTTATTATTTGGACATATTATTTTGTCATATAATGGACTTACAGACATTTTTAATACATTCTTAATTTTATTCCATATTTTTGGAAATAATTCATGATTAGAATCAAATACAATGACTCTTGTTTTATTATCTTCTCCAGACAAATGACTTTTATCATTTATTTCATTGACATTATAATTAGATCCTGCTGTATAAATAAATCCCTTCTTGTATGCATATAATTTTATTTTATCACCATTTTTATTAATTAGACAATATATTCTAAAATGAAACTTTTTTCCATCCAATAACAATGGCTGATCTACGTATTCTTGTAATATCCAATTATCAAATTTATTATTCCTGTTTATCCATTCTTTTATATCATCCATATTTCTTACTATTTTTACACCATGTCTCCCATAATCATTTTGTGGTTTAATTATCCATATCTTCTTAGAACGAACTATTGAATCTAATTTATCCACATTATTTTTATTAAATAAATGCGTTTTTAATATGAACTTTGGGCGATATCCAAGTTTTTCTAATAATAAATCATAATGTCTATATTTATCACCAAATATGTTATAATCTGTAATGTGATTAATATAATCAACATTGGAAATATTTTTACATTGATCCATTGAATCAACATCACATATTGTATGATTTGTTTTTATAGTTGAATTTTTGCCAAAAAAGTCATGAATATATTTATTAAAATATCTATTATTCGATACAAAACTCATTATATTATTATCTTATATAATATTCTTATAGCAATATGTGTATTAAATGTATTAACATCAAATAATGTATCAAATTCAAATAAATTTATCATATAATATGGTTAATATAAAATTATTTTATATGAAAAAATATAAAACTGAAATCAGATTTTATAAAAATATTTACGCTTAAAAATATATAATATTAAATATATCAGATGGCAAACTCTCTAGAAACCCACAAATCTAATTTATATTCATTTTTAAAAGGCCATAAAATTAACAAAGGAGAGGAATACACTCATACTATGTGGGGTAAAAAAGCATCAGGTGCTTATTTTATTCCAGATGATGAAATGGATGCATTTCATGGATTATATGACAAATGCCTTTATGAGAATAGAAAAGCAGGTGAAATAAAAATAGATCTAAATATAATTGAAAAACATAAGGAATATTCACCTATTTTAGTTGATATTGATGAAAAATACAGTCTTGACATTGGTGAAAGACAACACACAGATGAACATATTAAAAAAATCGTACAATTATATCAAAAATATATTAGAGAAACATTTTATATTGAAGAAGAATATCAACTTAATGCCTTTGTTTTTCAAAGGTCCAAGCCATATGCTTCCCGAGGAAATCGAAAGGATGGAGTCCATATTGTCTTTCCACATGTGGTTTCATCTCCCAATCCACAGTATTATATCAGAGAATGTATTATTAAGGTTATAAACCCGATTGTTGCTGATTTGCCATTACATGAAAAAACCACAATGACCGATTTAATTGATAAATGCGTAATTCATAAAAACGGATGGTTTTTATATGGAAGTACGAAACCACACACAGATGTCTATGAAATTACTAATATCTACACTTCGGAATTGAAAGAAATTGATCCAGAGAAATATGAATATGATTGCGATTCTATTTCCAAATTCTTCAGTATCAGACGATTTGCCAGTAAAGATAGTTTGCGCATCAGAGAAGAAAAACACGCAGCTATTAAAAAAATCGCAGATAAAAGCTCCACTAAACGCAGAAGCAGGAAATTGAAAGTATTGGAAAATGTAAATGTCGATGAAATTAGACAAGTAGTTGAGTGTTTCAGTGATGAAAGAGCAAATAATGAAGTTCAATGGATGGAAGTCGGTTGGGCTCTTCATAATATTGACCCAAATGATCAGGCATTACTTGATGTATGGATTGATTTTAGTAAGAAATCCCCCAAATTTTATGACATGAAAGAAGGTAAATGTGAGAAATTATGGGATAAAATGAAAGATCATGGTTTAGGTATTGGAAGTTTGTATTACTTCGCCAAAACAGATAATTACGATAAATTCGTAGAAATTAAAAGTTTAAGTATTCAAAGCCATATTACCAGATCCATTGAAAATGTTACTAATTGGGGTATTGCAAAGGTTTTATTCGAAATGTATAAATTTCAATTTAAATGCTCCTCAGCCAAGCGAAATGTATGGTATGAGTTTAAAGATCATAGATGGATGGAAATGGATCAAGGTATTGAACTTCGATCCAAAATTTCAAATGAACTCAAGAAGGAATATTGTAAATTAATGTCTAAATGCAATAATACAGCTTCAAGTGATGATATTGATGAAGAAGATCAAGAATCAGCCAAAGATACGGGAAAAAAGCTTTTAGATATTATTAGTAAATTGGAAAACACTGCTTTCAAAGATAATATTGTTAAGGAGTGCAAAGAATTATTCCATGACAAGGATTTCATGAACAGACTCGACGAAAACCCATATTTGATTGGATTCGAAAATGGAATTTACGATTTACAAACCATGGAATTCAGAGATGGAAGACCTGATGATTACGTCACACTTTCCACTGGAATTGATTATGAACCATTCGATCCAGATCATGAATATTGTGATGAAATGATGCGATTCATCGAAACAGTTTTCCCACAGGAGAACATTCGGGAGTATTTCCTGTCATATCTATCTACTTGTCTTCAGGGTGTGAATAATGAACAGAAATTCCGCGTGTGGATTGGTTGTGGTTCCAATGGTAAATCGAAGATGGAAGAGCTTTTCAGGACATCTTTCGGTGAATACTGCATTAAGTTCTCTATTACTCTGCTTTGCGGAAAACGAGCTGCTTCGAATGCTCCCAGTCCCGAAGTTGTTCAAGGCAAGGGTAAGCGTTTCGGTTATTTCGAAGAGCCAAACGAAGGTGAAAAGATGAATGCTGGTTTGATGAAAGAATACACAGGTGAAGATCCCATTACCGCACGTGGTCTTCAAAAAGATCCTATTACTTTCATTCCTCAATGGAAACTAGCACTGCTGTGTAACGATTTCCCAGAAGTTCCGCCACATGATAAGGCTACTTGGAGACGTATTGAGGCAATTGAATTCACTAGTGAATTCTGCGAAAATCCTCAGGAACCTAATCAGTTCTTGATTGATATGCATTTAGGTGAAAAGATGAAGAATTGGCGCGAATTGTTCCTAGCTATGCTTATTGATGTGTATTACCGGAAATATAAAAAAGATGGTAAATTATTCGTTCCAGATGATATTAAGAAATACACAGAGGAGTACCATAAACAGTGTGATAGTTATCTCGAGTTCATGAGTCAGACGATTGACGAGACCAAAGATCCTCTTGATTCAGTCAATACAAACAATCTGTATGATGACTTTAAACTTTGGTATGATGATAACTTTAATAGCAGCAGACATCCGTCTAAGCGCGATTTCATGAGATATTTGGAAAAGAAATTCAGTAAGAAGAAAATGATCGGTGGAGAATTAAGAGGTTTTAGATTGAAAAAGCGATTTGGAAGTCCTGACCAAGATGAAGAGGAGGAAGATTAGATACTTAAAATTAAGACTAATATTATTACTAATAATGTTTAAAGGCCTAGGAAGGAAAATGGATAGGTTTTTTGCGAAAACCAAGAAAAATTTTTTTAAAAAAGTAATTAAAACGTCGTTTATTAAAAATAAAGTTAATCAACAATTAATACAAATAGTATCATTTATACTACGTTATTTAATAAATATTTTCCTATGTTATTATTTTGTTTTTTCTAATTCTCTTTTGAATTTTACGTTGGAAATATTATTTTCCATTTTAACTACTAGTTGTAGTGGTATATGTTTTGATATACTCTATATCTATAATGATAAATTCTATTCAATTACTCGTTATTTTCTTAATAATTACAGTGAAGAAAATCTGAATAAATGGAGAATAACAACAGTACTATCATTATGTATTATAATGTTGATTTTGTTATGTTTTATTACAATCAATAATTATAAACTCATAATAATCACATTGGAATATGTAATATGTTTTTTAATTATTGAAATGATGAAAGAAAAGAGAATATTGCAAAGTATAATTATTTTTAGATATATTTACGAAAAATATATTTATAAACCAAAAGTTATGCTTGATAATAGATATGAAATAATTGAAGATCATACAATTCGCCTGCCACAACGCGATATAACAGATGATGACTATGAAATCATTAATTAAGCTTTCGCATTAATTAAGCTTTCGCATTAAAATATATTAATGTTGCTACAGCCAATATAGTCACAATTATAAATAATATAAATAAAAACTTAATGATACTTACCTGTATCGACTCTTTTGTTTGTGTTTTAACAATATTGCTGGTAATAGTGTTAATTTGCCTATCCAAATTATCTAATTTTCCCTTTGCATCATCAATTCTCCGCCCTTCAATTATATCAAGGCTTTTTGCAGTTTTTTGTTGTTGTGTAAAAACTGATGTTAATTCAGATTCTAATGCATCTATTTTCGCTTGGTTTCTCTGTTCAATCTGTTCTTCTTTTTCCTTTTCCATTTCTTCCATAAGTACATATGCTCCATCATAATCAAGATCAGAATTACCTAATAGTCTTTGTTCATTCATGAATTTTTTCACTTTGAGTTGCAACATTTGACTATGAACATATTCGAGTTCTTCTTGAATAGTTTGGAGTTCTTTATCACTTGCACTTTGCATAATTGTATCCAGATCTGCTTGACTAGAATAAAGAGGGGGAATTTTATATAATGGATATTTACAATCTGCTGCATCGTTAGACACTATATATTGTCCTATTTCAGATGAATCAGCATTGCCAACTGCACATTTGGCTTTAAAATCAGATCCATCACCCAATGGACATGATAATGTTACTGGATCACTAAGCGTAGTTTCAGATGTAGTTGTTTCATCTTGATTAACACATCCATATTTTGTTACGACTTTATAATTTGTACAATCCTGAATATTTGCCATTGCATCTTGTTTTACTATATCAGGTATGTTATATATACAGTTTGTTGAATCCTTGTCCTTACAATATTTTTTTACTTTACTAGTAATAGGATAATATTTAGTTGAATCATTTGAACATACAATACTAACATTAATATTATTAATATCAATTGGAGTTTGAATAGGTTCTTTATAAACTAAATAATTGCAATGTTCTCCATTACACGTCTGCCTTCTGGCCCATCGCACACATGATCTTAAAGATTCATTTGTATCAGCTGAATTAGAAATATTTGCATCTTTCTCAAAATCACCATATGCAGTATCCGTCAAACATCCTTCAACATTATCTTGATAATTTATATCTGAACATTTTTGAACACCACCATCCGGTACACACATATTATTAGTTCCACAATCTGAATCATCATAACATCTTAAAATGCATTGTCCATCTACACAATCCCATTGTCCTTGAGGATATCCACTATCATCATTATTATATGCCTCACAGTCAGAATTACTTGAACATTTATCTGTATCTGTGTAATTATATTGATCACTCATTATCTATAAATTTATATAGATAATTATTTAGTTAAGAAGATTTACAAATTACGGGTATTAGTGGTATTACCTACTAATCTATCATCAGCTTTATCCATTGGTTTCTCGGATGGTATTAGTTCATAACCTCTTTTATTACTGTAATTCGGCCATTGAATACGCTCATTAAATTGTCTTTCTGACTCCGCTTTAGTATTATTTGGAACCAATAATTGATTTGGCGCAGTACCATCATCATAATAAAATCCGGGTTCGGGCCATACCAATTCTCCAGATGTACTGAATGGTATTGGTATATCTTCATCAGTGGGTGTAGTCTCAGGACAAGTGCAATTCTGATCTATCCAATCGGCCTCTGATGTACCACCTCTAATAATTTCATTATATGATTGAACTCTTTTACTTACTGAATTACTTGTGGATTCCTCCCATGAACTTAATTCAGAAGTAGTTGTATCTATTACAGCTGCTAATCCGGATTTACTGAATGTAAAATAATCTTTAACATAAAATAAGTTATTAATCCAAGAAAATATAATAAATCCCACTATACATAATAATACAAAAATAATTATAAAAACATTCTTAGAAATAATTTTACCCATCATTAATGCCAATGGTATAAATGAAAGACATAATACGATTAAAAGTCCAACAATTGATTTAATAAAAACAATTTTCTTTTCATGGGCGCTTTTAGCAATTTTTACCATTTTATTTTTAGTAGAAATTTCCAATTCAAAATCTTTGAGTTTCTGAAGAGCTTCGTTATTTTGATTAGCACTGAGTTGTAAAAGTTCATTAGCATGTTGAATTTTATTAGAATTTCTATTGATTTTAGATAATGATTGATTTATTTCAGCTGTTTTAGCTGCTAAGGGTTTATTGACTTGATTAATTGCATATTCAACCAATGTACTATTTTTATCATCCGAGTTTCTCTGAACAGAAATATCATCTGTGTTGCTACAACCATAAGGTGCATTTGGATCATTTCTATTTAAATTAGTAGAATCAGTACCACATACTTCTTCTGTGCCAGATACTGTGGGAATACTATCCGTCATACTATATTATTATATACATATTTTATTTTATTTTATTTCATTAAAAACTTGTAGATTAAAAGAATCAATAATACCGCAAGAATCATCAAGGCAATAGTAGAACATCCAGTCTTAGGTGTCATGTTTTGCATTGTCTCTATTATTGGTTTTACGAAAAAAGCAGAATCAGTAGAACCAGTTTTAGCACAGTCCACAGTGTTCCTCAAAACACATGTATTCGGAACCCCATCAATAGTTCCAAACGAAAAACCTTTAGCATCTGGCTCTTTTCTCGCAGCAATTTTACAACTGGGTAGCGAATAATCACGTATTTTATAATTTATTTCTCCATCACTAGAATTTGCACAATCTTCATATTTTTGATCACTATTAATACTGAATTTTAATGATTGTGTGTCACAAGATTCTGATGCCACTGTAGAATATGAACCTTCCATATCAAGATCACATGACTGAGCAGTTTGCGTTGGCAACTGGAAATCAGGAGCACATTTCGTTCCTGTCTCTTTACAATGATAACTTCCAGATCCTTCCTCTCCCTGAGTAGAACAATATCCACCTCCACCTGAACAATAGTATTTCGGATCACTGTCGTTTTCACATGCCGAACATAACGGTAACGCATCATCATTTGAACAATTCACAAATCCAACTTCATCTTTAGTTATACATCCATCATTACAACTTAAATCAGGTCTTTTTGGCGAATATTGTGTAATACAGTCATTCTTAGTATAACATTTATTATATTGATCTTCAATAGAATTAGTTACTGTATCAAAGCATGAACTAGCATTAGTATTTGTTTCTGATTTAGGATTTTCTTTGATACTTAAATTGGGTATAGAATATGTTCCTGCATTAGCACATGGACCATCCTCATTAGTAAGACTACCACAATAAAAAGTAACATCTTTATTTTCAGAATCACTTGCAAAAGCCTTGCATCTGGAATCAGCTGCACATGCAGTTGTTGCATTAGGAATACATGATAAATCCGCTGCACATGTATATTTGGTTGTACTCATTCCGGCTTTTCCAAGAGATGATTTAGTGCATTTTCCGTCACCATCTAATTCCTTAAACCCATAACATTCAGTATCACAATCAGTCGACATATAATAACCCTCACTAGAAGCCAAACAATCATCTGTACATTCGCAATTAGCCGTGTTTCTTGGTGTATCAGTAGTTGTTGTTGTATCAGTGGTTTTTTCATATATCTCTCCACTAGTACCCGCATAACTCGATGTATCACAACTACTGTACAATTGACATCCACCATTAAGATTTAAGAAAGCATGGGTGCATTTAGGATCATCTAAACAATATTGCTTACATGTTTCTGCATCGCATACTGGATTTCCCAAGCTATTTACGCAATTTTGACAACCACATACCCTTGAATATAAGTTATCAGTATTGCATCTACGTGTAGATCCTACTTTAAGAGATGATACTTGAGATGATAAATTAACCGTTCTTTGTCCTGTATATGTTCCAATATGACCTGTAAATCCGGCATTTCCATATAAATAAACTTTGAATCCACTAGGAATATATATTGATGATGGATCAGTCATTCCCATATTTCCAGAATCATATTTTCCAGGAGTGAGAGTAACTGTATTACCATCTGAACTATTCAAAGTAATTCCTTCTTCTGTGTTGAATTTATTATTGGTTTTCATATATGGTGCAGATTCAGATGTACTAGTTGAAGTATTTTCACAATTGTACATAGTGTAACACTGCTGATTGGTTTTCCCATTTCCCGAATTCAAACATGTCAAATCAGTTGATGTACCACCACCACCAGTAACCCATGATAATCCATCAATACTTGTTGATCCACCACGTTTGCATACACCATCCGTAGTAGTTTTAGATTTACATGCTACTCGGAGGTTATCATTATTGCTATTATATGAAAAACCCATACAACGAGAATCGGAACAACAATGTTTTGATGCGGTTGCTTTGCAAGTCTGAGGATCGGTACATTTATATCTGATCCATGGTGGTGTTTTTAAACTTCCATCACTATCTTTGTATCTGCAATGGCCTTTATCAGCGACAGTTGTCATACCATAGCATTTAGGATCACATGATCCATCAGGTTTTTCTTCACATGATGGTTCGGTAATGAGATCTTCAGCAAGTGTTCCAACGGATGGTAAACTTTGATTAGTTGTATTTCCAGTAAAATTAGATAATAACGATGCTAATGTAAATGGCATAACTTATAATACTTTAATAGAAAAAAGTAGTGTATAATACTTTTTTTTATCGAATTAATGTTAAAAAATTTAAACTTGACTGCAATTCATATCACTATCACATATATATCTCGCATCTTCCCTGAACCCTGGATAGTAATTACACGGAATCGTTGTCTTTGTGTATGAAGTTTTACTTGGTAATGCTCCGTTTTTATCCTCCCCTCCAATAAATGAACAATCATAGTAAGTAGCATAATTCTTTGAAATAGGAGTTATTTGTCTTTGCGGACGATTTTGTTCCAATTCTGCAACAGTTTTTCTATAAACAGGTAAATCATTTGGAGTTTTATAAGGTTGTTTATCATATCCAAAGCCAGTTACATAGTTTCCATTTATTCTATATGTTTTATTTTCATCATCGATTGTATATGTATTGTTCGGTAAATCACCTTTTAACCATACATTTCTATTACTGTCAGTTTGAAGGAATCTAACTTCACCAGTTATACTATCGGATGATTTAGTATCAGTAGATGTAGATTCCTGTGTTTCCATTACACAATCCGTAGGACATGTATAATTGTCAGTTGAATTAGATTCCAAATTATTAATAAAGTCTTGTGCAGTTTCCTGTGAAATACTTCTTAAATCCACATCAGTTCTATAAAAATGTGTAAAATACGTCCTAAATACGAAAATAAGAGCAATTACAACTGCCATACCAATAAATAATGGTAATTGTACGGATCCAATTAAATAAAGAAACAATAAAACGGTAAGTATGACTAGATACCATATAACATTTGTAAGTATGATTGTTTTTTTATCTTTTTGATCAGTCATTTGGTCATTAAAATTAATCATTCTAGTTTTTGTTGTTATTTCATTATTTAAGTTATTCATTCTATCCAATTGTTTATTAAACTGACTATCATATTTTAATAATAATTGTTTTGAAACAGGAGGTATTGATGCCATATGTAATAATATAAGATAAAATTATTTAATTAAATTATTGCTTATAAAAAGGGAATTTTCATAATTACAAATAAGGTATATCAATATAATACATGTAATAATCATGAGTACTACGATAAATATAAAACTATTTTCAGTAATTATATTTTGTTTGAACAATACATGAGGTATTAAATATATTAAAATTGCTATAACAACAGAAATAGATGTACATGCAATAGTATATCTATTGAAATTAATATAAACGTGTCTGGTAGTCGGCGCTGGAGGTCCAATTTCATGAGCATCTTCAGTTGATGTTTCCATTAATGCTTCCTCTTGTTGACTTTTAAAAGTAGTCATTTATATTAAAAGATTAGTTATTTTTTAGAAAAGTATCCATAAATAAATATCATTACTATTACAAACGTGAAAATTAATGCAATCAAAGTAAATAAAATTTTTTGTTTATAAATATTATTCTCCTCTGCAATTTGAAGCATACGAGCTCTTGTTTCTATAATGGCTCTTTTCTGATCAATTGCATTATTTTGAATATTATTTCTCTTTCTTTTATGAATTAATTGTTCATTAATATCTGATATTAATGAATTTTGAGCTGATATGGCACTACTAATCGAATCACTCATACTATATATTAATACTTGACATTTTTTTTATTTATTTATTTTGTAGTTTTGTATAATACCACTATGACAATTAACAATACAAATATCAGTGAAACAACTGAATAAAGTGTTTTATTTTTATAAATAAGTGTTTCAGTTTCTATTTGCATCATTCTGGCTTTAGTATTAGCTATATCTTGTTTAGCCTTAATAAGATCATTAAATTTATGATTTCGCAATTCATTCTCTTTAGTTAAATCAGTAAGATTATCAAGTGCATCATTTTGATTATTAATGATAGTATTCATAGCACTGGTATTATCAGTATTGAGATTACGAATTTCATCGAATTGTTCAATGAAATTTGCAGAATCCACTTTGACACCACCTGTTACAGTTGCGGCGTCCATTGTCGCTAATCCGATTATTTTGTCGTTATTCACTGGCATACATAAATTATTATCAGAAAAATAATTGTAGCCCCCACATTCAGATGAACCACTACAATAATCAGCACAATCTTGAGCACCTGAAAATTCAGATTGAACATTGAGACAATCTAACTTTTCTTGACCTGTCAAGGAATCACATTGATTAGTATCAGTAACAACAACTAATTGATCTTTAGTATAATAACCATCTTCACATGTTGTTCCATCAGCGGAACATAAAAGCATAGTGGTACTTGTGGAATCTCCTGATTTTTCCATACCAACTTCATCGCCAACCAAAGTTTTAAATGTATCACTGGATTGATAAGTCCCTTTACACTCGGAATCACCACTACAATATTTGTTTGTACCATATTCAGTGTAATACTGTTTAGTAGTATCATCTGTTAAGGCTACATCCATACCAAATGTGCCATCAACATTATAACCAGTGAATTTTGCGTATTTCTGTGGTGTGTTCATTCCAGAACCGTCGGTTGTATATGGAACATTGCTCAATTGAAGACCTCTAACATTGTTTTTCTTAAATATTCTCATTTCCTCTACAGTAGATTCAACGTTAGTATTGGTATTATCTATCATATAGTATATTATAAGATATTATTTACTTTATGTTTATTTCTTGAATAACCGGATTATGATCTGAAATAGCATTGGAACCCAAATCAATCACTTTATTTGATAAACTACTTGATAATACAGAATCTTTCCTCCATAATATCATATCTATAACTTTACCAGTCTTATATCCTGTTTTGGTGTCTGGTTTTTTGTATTTATATTTTTTGAATAAAGTTTTATGAATATTATCAAGGGCTATATTAACACTATCTTTTTCATATAATCTTCCTTCTGCAATTTCTTTATATGTACGATTGAAATCACCCATTATAATTGCGTTTTTATCCTTGCAATAATCCAAAACTTTATCCAGTATATTTTTAGCTGTTTCAGCAGCTGTTTTTTCTCCATCTGTCCCACTATCTTTAATTGGCAAATGAAAACCTATAATAATTATTTCTTTATTATTAACCGTAACTTTAACATTGACTGGTTGTGATTTATCGATTTTATAAGTTCCATTTGAAAAAGTTGTTTCATCCTTTTTTGATTCAATGGTTTTTTTAACTGCAACTACGTTTTGTAGCTTACCGCTTCTCCCAAATTTTTGGATATAAACATTATATTTATTTAATTTATCAATAAGTTCTGCTTTTGTTTTATATGAAGTAGGATATTTTTGAGAAGTATCCAAAAAAGCAACTTCTTGCATTGATATAATATCTGGATCTTCTTTTTTAATTAATTTCATTTGTTCATTAAATGATCTATGAGATGTTGAATTACTCTTATTCCATCCATGTGATCTAAAATTAAATACATTCCATGTCATTAACTTTAATTCACCCTTTACAATTTTAATTACTTTTTCTAATTTTTTCATTACAGAATTTCCCAAATCAGTTTTATTTTCGACATTTGGAACTTTTTTAGTCTTATCATATGTATTAAAAAAATCTGTTTCAGTCATTAAGCCACCAGAGCTATCATAATATTTACCATTAATTTTAATTCCATATAAACTATAATCGACTCCTCCATACTGTTTATAAAAACTTCTTTGAAACATTATATAATATCTATTAGATTTAATATTTCACATTTATGAACATTATCTTGCTCTATTTTCTCATCCAATGAAAAATTGAGACTATTTGCGAAATTCGGACCAAACTCGTCCTTATTGGGCATATAACTGTTCATTATGATATAACAATCTCCTCTAGAACCATCATCCTTAATAAAACCCAATCCTGCAATTTTCAAGACGGAATGTTCTTGTTCTAATTGTTCATCGGATAATTCCACTTTAAATTTAGTTTTGTTAGGCAATGTGAATTCTAAAATATTTCGAAGATAATGTGAAGTGGCATCAAATCTTTCATGAATTATAATATCATCATTATTTCTGGTATATTTTTTTGATTTAAAATTAGTATGAATCACTATATCACCTGCTTCTTTATAGCCATTAAGTTCATTTCCCTGATTTTTTATTCGAATTGTCTTGGAAGATACACCTATTTCAAAATCATATTTCTCCTTTTTACATACTCCTAAATCCTGATCTCCATGCTTTCTTATTCTTTCTATTTTAATCTTTTTCTTAGTATTATTGTAAATATCTTTTATATTAAGTAATATTGAATAAATAAGATCTTTAGGCTTTTGTTTAAGGGGAATATTTTCTACTGGTGCGGCTACATTTTCTGAAGGCATGAAACTACCGATATTAAAGCGAATTCCTCCAAATGGAATAGAAGTTGCCTTAGAATTTTTTAAATCATTTAATATATCGGACAAGTTTGATCCTCCGGATTGTACATTCATGAAATTTTTGACATGCATTTTGAATATATTATTAAACATTTCAAACGGATTTCCTTCACTTGCCATATTGTCGGTTGAGCCGGTCAAATCATAAACTCTTCTTTTATTTGGATCACTTAAACAACTATAAGCCTCTGCAACTAATTTAAATTGCTTTTCAGCTTCTTCTTTGTTATTTCTATTTTTGTCAGGGTGATATTTAAATGCTAATTTTTTATAGGCTTTTTTGATAATATTTATATCTGAATTTTTATCAATATTTAATATTTTATAATAATCTTTCATATAAAATATTATTTTAGAAAAAATATCGTATCATTACGAATTACATTTAATTAACTTTATATTTAATAAACATTTCTCTAATTGAAAAATTTCTTTATTACATTCATTGAATTCATTATCATTCTTATAAAAGAAATCAATTACCTTGATTTTGACGTCATTACTTACATTTTCATGTTGAATCACCAATTTAAGAATTTTATAAAAAATATTTTTCATATCATAATTAGATGTATATAATGCATATAATATATTTCTTGTTTTAATTATATTGTTCAAAGTATTGTTTTTATTCGAAATAATATTATTTACAATTACATTAATATTTTTGTTAATTGATTCAAATAAATTAATATTCAAAAATTTAGTCATTTCACAATAATTAAATATGAAATCCAAGTTTAAATTAGAATATTCATAATTATTTGCTCTAATAATTTTGTTAAATGTTGTTTTGGATATTGATTTGGACAGATATTCATATACTTCATCTTGTTGTAAATTAGGTATTCTAATGACACTACACATACTTTCTAGTTTATTTGGAATAGTTTCTTTCGTTATTATAATAAATTTTACTGATTGATGATATTTTTCCATATAGCAATAAACGTAATCAATATATTTGAAATTATTAAAATTATTAAGAATGATTATTTTGGGGATATTTAATATTATATTTCGTGTTTCTACAAATTTATTGAGAAAATATTTGAATATATTCTTTTCTTGATTCACAAATATAGCTAAATCTATTTCAATATGATAATTGGAATTTAAATAATGTAGATGAAAATAATTATCTTTAACATGAACATTAGTCTTTTTTAACTTAAATACAGCCATATCTTTAAACATTTCATAAAGAAAAGCATAAACTCGTGTTCTACGACCTGTTCCATCTGAACCAGTAATAACAATGTTATTTATATTATCTATATTTATTTTAGCAAGGTTTTTCAATTGATTATTAATATTTTTATGAAAATCTAAATTATCTAATTGTTTATGATCTGTGAACAAATTCATATATGATATTATACTATTATATGTTTTTTAAGGTTGTTTAAAAGTTTTGTCATATATTTTTCAGTTTTTAAATTATTTATATATTTCTGATTATCAACCATTTCATCCATTTCAGATTGATTTGTAAATTGATTTACTTTACGATAATACTTATCTAGAATTTTTGCCAATTCATGTTTTATATGCTCTCCACCATTGTCCTCTATCCATTTACCATTATAATGATATTGATAATTTTTTCTTCCATCAACATTTTTTATAGGATAATGTTCAGGTTCTTTATTTTTTAACATTAATTCTTTAATAAATTTTATATCACCAATAATGTTTCGAGCATTTAATAATTTTTTAATTAATTTTTTATCAACAGGATGAAGATCTTCACCAAAAGTTGCTATTTTAGGCTGAGGTTTGCTTCCTTCACATGAAATATTGTCCAATTTTCGAGTAATTTCTTCTAAAGTCTTTTCAATGCTCGTTAATCTATTCTTAATTTCTTCCATTTTATCTAATTATACCATATTTTTTTTAAGTGAATCTGTGAACTAAAAAAAATATAAATTATGTATAACAATTTATGGAGAAATTGTTTGTCAAGCTAAAAGAAAAAATAGAAATATTACAGAATAATTCTGATAAACTTATAGCTTCTAAAGATAAATTATCGGAAACTATAAAGATACATGAAGTGGATATATCAAATATTTTAGCAAATTTTGATATATTGAACAATGATATAGAATGTATTATAAATTTTATTGACAATATGAATATTAATATTGAAAATGGGATATTAACGGATTGTTCTGATAAAACCCGTGAATTAATAGAAAATAGAAAACATGTTAAGAAAGTATTAGAACCATTTTTACCTTATTTATTATTAATGAACATGTTGGCTTAAAAAAATAACTCATAAATAAATTATATAAAATGAGTTTAGAAACAGAGAAAAAACAGAATACTGATGAGTACATCACGCATTATAAAGATTATGATATTAGTGAAGAAATACAATTATATAGTAGTTTCGACAGTATGGGATTAGATGAGAATGTCTTAAGGGGTATTTATAGTTATGGTTTTGAAGAGCCTTCTGCTATTCAACGGCTTGCAATTATGCCAGTAATCGCAGGAAGAGATATTATTGCACAATCTCAATCTGGCACAGGAAAAACCGCAACTTTTATGATATCAATTTTAAATAAAATCAATGTAAGTCAGAAATGTACACAAGCTATTGTCATTGCTCCCACAAGGGAATTAGCTGATCAGATTTTCAAAGTATTCAAAGTTCTTTCTGAATACACAGAAATCACTGGAGACTTATGTATTGGAGGAGCAATGAAGAATAAATACAGTTATTATGAAGTGATTGATCATCATGTTATTGTAGGAACACCAGGAAGACTAAGTGATCTTATCAGCAAAGATATTATCAAGACTAACAACCTGAAAATGGCTGTTGTTGATGAGGCGGATGAGGTATTATCGACATCTTTCCAAAAGCAAATTGTCAAAATTTTCCAGAAATTCAAACCCGAAATGGGAGTTCAGGTATGTTTATTCAGTGCCACAATTCCGAATGAAATGTTCATTCTTACGGACAAGATTTTAAAAGATCCAATTAAGATTCTAGTAAAGGATGAAGAACTAAGTCTCGATGGTATTAAGCAATATTATGTGTTCTTGGGAGATGATGATAATCTCAAATTTGATACTTTATGTGATTTATATCAACGCATTTCCATTGGTCAAGCAATGGTTTATTGCAATAAGAGAAATAGAGTGGAAGATTTAACGAATTACCTCAAAAAGGAAAATTATTCCGTATCAATGATTCATGGTGAAATGCAACAGAAAGAACGTCAATCGGTAATGAAACAATTCCGAGAGGGTGAATTCAGGATCTTGGTAAGCACAGATATTACTGCACGAGGAATTGATGTCCAGCAGGTATCTTTAGTTATAAATTATGATGTGCCCAAGGATTCTAGTACATATATTCATCGTATTGGTAGGAGTGGTCGTTATGGACGTAAGGGTGTGGCCATTAATTTTGCGCTGAACAGTGATCAGAGTAAAATCAAGAATATTGAGAATGCTTATAAGATTAAAATCGAGCCTTTACCGAAGGATGTTGAAAACGTTATTGAACAAATTTAAGACTAGATTTCAGATCTTTTTATTATAAAATTATTTTAATACAGAAAGTATTCAAATAATTAATAAAAATATATTATAATATTATAGATATGGAAGCAATTGTTGCTGGTGCAGTATTAGGTGTTGGTTATTTACTTTCATCTAATAAGGAAAAAGATATTGTCAATGAAAAATCCATAAAATTAAATCCTGAACAAAAACCCAATGGAACTAATATTTTTGATTCCAAAAGAAGTTATAATATTTGGCAAGATGAACAGAAAAATGCTCAGAAACTTTTTAAGAAAACCGAAGATCCTGTCAATACTAATGTATTGATTGCTGGACCTCCCTTCGTTAAGAAAAAGGTTGATTATGCTGAAACTAAATTACCTATTGAATTTAACGAATATACTAATTTTAAAAATGCTTATTTGAATTATAATGATGAACAACAACAGATATCCCCTGGAAATGACACCACCATTAACAATGCCAATGTCCCTAATGCCGGTGGATGGGCTCAAATTACTACTGATGCAAGTGCAATTAATCCAGATAGATTAGAAGGTTTTACTTCGAATAATGATGAAAACCCTCATAATAACATGCAACCCTTTTTTGGTGGTCATGTCAGACAAAATGTAGATGAATTCGCTACTAGGGGAATAATGGAGAATTTCACGGGTGTTTCTGATACATATCAGAAAAAAAAGGAAACTGGTTTATTCTTTAAACCCGTGAAAAACTTAACTAATCCGTATGGCATGCAGAGTTTCGATTCTAATCTTTACGATAGATTCAAAACTTCCCGTATTAGAAATAATGAGGCTCCGATTGACCAAATTAGAGTTGGTCCAGGGTTAAATCAAGGTTATACTGCGGCTGGTAGTGGTGGTTATCAGCAAGCAAATACCCGAGACTATGTTTTACCCAAGACCACTAATGAAATTCGTGTTAAGTCTAATCCTAAGGTAAGTTATAAATCTAGAGTTATTTCAGGCAGTCATATTTCACAACCAGGTAAGATTGGTACCGTCCAGAAGAATCTTCCTGATACATTTTATATTCAAGAACCCGACAGATATTTCACTACTACTGGTCAAACTATTGCTCAAACCGAATATCCTGAATATTTGGTTAAACATACTAATAGAAAGACAACTGAGCTTAAGAAAAGAATTGGTCCTGCTGCACCTGTTAATGGCACAACTGAGACAATTAGATCCAAAGTCAAGAGATCATCCAAAACTACTTTCCAACCAGACGGTTTTAGAAATGCTACTATTGAAGGACAATGGGGTTTGCAAAATAGTTATGATGAAAATAGATCTGGAAGTAGCGGCACAACCAGTTCAGTTCCGAATGATTATGGTAAAAAGACCATTAAACTTAAACCAAACATGAGAATGACAACACAATGTAGGACGAACCAACTCAATCTTAAGCCAATCCAAGGAAATGGTGAATATAGAAATAACCAAGAACCCAGAGCCACCAGAAAAACCAATGTTGTGGGTAATCCTAGATGGGCTTCTAATGTCCAGGCTCCTCATAACAGACATAAAGTTTATGATCCTAATGATACTGCCAGAACTACTGGTAAGGAAACATTGATCCATAATGAGCGTGATGGTAACTTAACTGGTCCTACCAGACAGTATGTCTATGATCCAAATGATGTTGCTCGTACGACTGGTAAGGAAACCTTGATCCATAATGAGCGTGATGGTAACTTGACGGGTCCTACTAGACAGATTGTATATGATCCTAATGATGTTGCTCGTACGACTGGTAAGGAAACCTTGATCCATAATGAACGTGATGGTAACTTGACGGGTCCTATTAGACAGATTGTATATGATCCTAATGATGTTGCTAGAACCACTGTTCGTGAGACCACAGAGGATAATAAATCCATTGGTTTCGTTAATGCTAATGGCAATTCTAAGACTAAATCTAGTTTGTTAGATAAGGCTAAAACCACTATCAAACAATTATTCATGATTAAAGATAGTATGGGTAATGTTCAGAAACAGGATGGTAATGGTGCTTATTTGAATAAAAGAGAAACCCTTGATGCAGATACCACTAATAGACAAACATATAATAATACAAATTACACAGGAGGAATGAATAATGAAAGTGCAACCGGTTACCAAGTGGCAAACATGAAACCTCGTATGACTAAGAAGGCTGTGTATTCAGATAATGAATATGTGGGAAATGCAGGGGGTCAAGGAAAAGCAATGAGCTATGCGGATGTGTATAATGCAACAATAAAGACCGTTAGAGATGAGATGAACGCACAAAACAGAGTTCCTGGTGCTCAGGGAGATAAGAATTCATTAGGATCAGCTGCAATTAATATGACTAGCTCTTCAAAAGCTAATAATATTGATCTTCAAAAAAGAGGTGTCCAACCAGACAGAGTTTATAATTCACTTCCTCAAAACATTATGTGTTCAGAAACTAAACCGAAAAATACATTGCCTAATGATCCACTGGCTGGACGTCTTGATCCCAGAATGGTTGATCAATTCAAAAAGAACCCATATACTCAAAGTCTAAAAAGTTATGCTTTCCCTTAAAAGAAATTTAATATTAAATCATTGAAATCTATTTTTCTAACCGATTTCGCCTTTTTAATGCGTAAATTGGTTATTTCACTAGCTTTATTATATATCAACTCTATATCATAAAGTAATCTTACCATACGACATAAATTAATTGTATCTTTCGTCCAATTCTTTCCCATTGTTTTCCTGATAATTTCACTAAATTCATCAAGAGTTATTTCATTTTTAGTATAGAGTTTTTCCATAAGTTTATAAAATTTCTTTTTGGTAGGTTCATGTCTATTGCATTTCAAACAAAATGCACACATCCAACTATTAGCATTTATTTCAGGTATATCTGGTTTTAATAAATCGATATGTTTTGTTTTACTATGTATCCATGTTGTTCCATTCATTATAATAAACCAATCTCCATTCTTGTGTTTTTCATATAATTCATCATTAATTGTATGTAATAGATCATTTGCATATGTCGGAGCATTTCTAATTGGTATTCCTAGGACTTTCCTAAGTAACTTTAAATATTGTTTAGAAACTTTAGCACACCACCCATCTCTCATTACATCTTGTACCATTTTAATCCAATGTTTATTTTTATAGACATAATCCTTCGTCTGATGAACACGACTATTTTCTGCAACAAGTGATATGAATCTCACTAAATCTGTAAGATATCTATCATCGAACTGATCAAAAATACGGAATTCAATACCTTTACCAACTTCCATTGGTGCAGGAGCACCATGTCCATTATTTACTTGTCCGACTGTTCGAAAATTAGAAGAAAGTGTAGTCTTGGCGCCTTCTTTGAGGGCTAATGGATTGGGTAGATAGCATGGATCGAGTCTTTCTACATCAAATAGATCTAGACCTTTTCTCCAGTGTGGTTTGGTAGTTGCATATCTTCCAATGCCTTTACTAAAACGCCGTACATCAGAACCTGCAAGATTGCCCCAACCTATAATAAGAACTCTGAATGAACCCTTTACTCTATCTTCTGCACTTCCAGGGGAGTCTTGATCGCATGAAAAAAAAGTAGATAGCAGAAGTGGTTCAAGCCATTGAAGTTGATTAGCGAAGTTTTGATGTTGTTTAACGAATTTATTTCGCGTAATTTTATCTGGATCATGTGGAAGAGTAACGGTTACATGATAAGATCCGGTGTATTCTTGTTGTGTTTTATCATTTTTTCCAGATTTGGCAAATGTATAAGTTGTTGAATCACAATTCTTAGGAAATTTCATAGTAGAAAGCATTCCAAAAGGATATTGAACTAAAGGACCATATTTCTTTACTTGTTTTTTTACTTGAGGATCTTTCATAAGAATATTGATATAATTTCTTTTGTTTTCTGTGATTTCTCGACACATATTGTCAATAGTTCTATCTCGTTTTATAGAAATAATGGGATAATCCGTAATGAACTCCGGCATTTCATAAGGAGCGCGAAGAATAACATCTTGTCCTGAGCAACGACGACCAGTGTATTCATATGGAACTTCTACAAATTCATCATATTCTTCATTTGAAAGCTTGATTTTACCTTTATTATAAAGTCTTTTTACATTGTCACGTGCTGATTCAGAATTAAACAAGACAAAATCTTTTATAACTTTTTCGTGAATCGGTTTATGGAAAACATGCATTTCATGTTCCAAACCAAGACCCCATGTATATTGAAGCAAATGATCTATTTTTTTATTAATATTCCTATTACTCATTTATATACTTTTTACATAGAAAAATTTATGGATACTATTTAAGATAATCGAGTATTCTAAAAGGATTTCCTCTTAATAATGATATTGTATCTATAATAAGTCCTGTTTCCATGCAACCGAATGTTATTGATGCATCTGGCCAAGCTATTTCATTATCATAACCAAGTACAAGACATTCTTTGATAATATTATATAAATACCAATTAACCAATAAATATTTGTTTTCTGGTTGATCTGTTCGATAAAAGAAATATTTATCGTTTTTCAAGTTGGGACTGGCTTTCTCTATTTTGTTCATTATATCAAGTAATTCGTATACAGGTTCCATTAAACTTTTTTTGGAAAAAAAGTTTGCAAAAAACACGAATAGAGCAAAAGTTTGCAAGAAATACGAATAGAGCAAAAGTTTGCAAAAAACACGAATAGAGCAAAAGTTTGCAGGAAACACGAATAAAGCAAAAGATTAAGTTCTAATAAATGTAATATTCATATTTTCATTTGCAAATATTTTATAGCCATTTTTTTTTAATCTTTCTATTATTTTCTTTGTATTATTATTTTTATCTTTACCTTTAATAAACAAATCAAATTCAATACAAAGATATTTTGGAAAGATTTTGTCATCCAATATATTATTAAGAACTTTATATTCTGCGCCTTCAATATCAATTTTTAATAAATCTATTTTGTCGTGATCACATTCTTCCATTATATTTTTGATTGTATTAACTTTAACAATATCATAATTATTACTAGACATACCATTAATAAATGAATGTGATACGAATTTCTTATTTTTCGGTTTATAAAATTTCAAACTTGTTTTTTCATTCCACAATCCAATATTATTATATTTTATTTTATTAAAATTAGGTTTTAAATTTTTAATATTTTGTTCATAATCTTTTTGTATATCTCCTGAGAATTTGAATTGTCCAGTTTTATAATATTCATTTACCTCAGAAAAATGCTTTACTGCTCGTGCAGTTGGATCAATTAAAACTATATTGGAATTATACTTATTTGATAAAATTAAATCAAATGATATATCTTCTCCAACACCTCCACTATAAATAATACTATTCTCATCTAATGTATTATTTTTAGGAATTATCCATCCACCATATCGAGTACCTAATCTTAACATTAAATATCATTTAGATTTTCATATACACATTTGTCCGAAACTTTGAATGGTGCAGGACACATCTCAAAAGTTCTATTTCGACAATCACATCTACCAGTTCCGTCTTTTGGAATATAGTTATTAGTACATTGTTGATAACTCCCATTATATCTTGGACATTCTTGATATTGACTCCAAAAACATTTTTCGGTTCCCAGTGTAGGAACTTGACATTTCTGGAGAATATTGGATGTTGTAGGAAGCAAAATAAACGTGGAAATATGGGAGAAAACAATATAAACTATTATAATTATTAGCAAAAACACTAGCCAGATCTTCATATAAATTTATAAAAGATAAAAAAATTGATTTAAAGATTTTCTCAGATAATATATACAAAAAATGTCAGACAAAAATATGCATGTTATTAAAAGAGGTGGTCGTAAAGAACCCGTATCATTTGATAAAGTAACAAAGCGCCTTAAAAATTTAAGTGATGATCTAGATGTTGATTTGATTCCAGTTGCACAAAAGGTAATTGCTCGAATCTATAATGATGTAAAAACTTCAGAATTAGACGAGCTAGCCGCACAGATTTGCATACATCTCGAATCAACAAGTTTGGATTATGGAAAACTGGCATCAAGGATCATTATTTCTAATAATCATAAGAATACAAGTCCGTCATTTAGCGAAACCATTTATAATTTATTTAACTGTGGATTGATTAACGAAAATTTGTATAAAAACGTAATGGATAACAAAGATAAACTAAACTCAACAATTAAATATGAAAGAGATTATGATTTTGATTATTTTGGATTTAAAACTTTGGAAAAATCATATTTACTAAAATGTAAAGGTGTAATTATTGAGAGACCACAACATCTTCTTATGCGAGTATCTATGGGTATTCATGGAGCAGATGTTAAATCCGCCATTAAATCCTATGAAGGTATGTCTCAAAAATATTTTATTCATGCTACTCCCACTCTTTATAACAGTGGGACCCATAATAGTCAGATGGCTTCATGCTTTTTACTAGGGACTCATGATAGTATTCAAGGGATTTATAAAACTATTGGTGATTGTGCTCAAATTTCCAAGGGAGCTGGAGGAATTGGTATTCATATCAGTAATATTAGGAGTAAAGGGGCATTTATCAGGGGTACTGGTGGATACAGTAATGGTATTATTCCAATGTGCCGTGTTTATAACGAAACTGCTAAACATGTAAATCAGGGAGGACGTCGTCCGGGTGCATTTGCTTTGTATCTTGAGCCTCATCATCCGGAGATCATGGACTTCTTGGATCTCCGTAAGAATCATGGTGTTGAGGATATGAGAGCTCGTGATTTATTTTTGGCACTTTGGATTAGTGATTTGTTTATGCAAAGAGTTAAAGCAGGACAGGAATGGTCATTTTTTAACGAGAATGATTGTCCGGGTCTTCAGGATGCATATGGTGAGGATTATAAAGTATTGTATGAGAAATATGAAGCTGAAGGAAAGGCTGTTGGGAAAATGGATTCTCAAAAAATCTGGACGGCCATTTGTACCGCTCAAATTGAGACCGGAACTCCTTATGTACTTTTTAAAAATGCATGTAACAATAAATCTAACCAAAAAAATATTGGGACAATTAAATCATCAAATTTATGCGTTAGTGGTGATACTAAAGTTTTAACTGATAAGGGATATTATAATATTAAAGATTTGGAAAATCATAATGTTAATGTTTGGAATGGAAACGAATTTAGTTCGACAACTATTCGTAAAACTGGTAAAGATAAAGGATTAGTCAAAGTTGTGTTTTCTAATGGTAATGAATTAAAATGCACGCCTTACCATAAATTTTATATTATTGATGAAAAAGGACATAAATATACGAAAAAACAAGTAAAAGTAGAGGCTCAGCAACTGAAGAAAGGTTCAAAAATAATAAAGTATAATCTACCAACTATTGAGGAAGGACAATCAGATTTTAAATATCCATATACACATGGGTTTTTCTGTGCAGACGGAACATATGCAAAACGCAAAGGCGGTATTCACCAATGTACTTTTAAACACTTAGAAAATTCATCATATTGTAAACGACACGGATATTTTGAAAAATATGATTTGAAATATGATATTGAAATGGATGAAAATAAATGCCAAGGTATTGTTGGGTTAAAAATCCCACTAATATATTTACACGATGATAAAAAAAAATTAGTTGATCATATTGAAAAACGAGATGATTTTGAACCATTTGAAAATACAGGACATACGGTTATTTGGCTTCCATATGATATTGCTGCTAAATTTGTTGTACCTGTTAATTACGATTTGAAAACAAAACTTAGGTGGCTTGAAGGATATTTTGATGGCGATGGTTGTGTTGTTAAAAATGGTAAATCATACGGATTACAAGTAACATCTATTCATAAGGAATTTTTAATCAGTATTCAATATCTTCTCCAAACATTAGGCATTAATCCAAATATCAATAATATGAGAATGGCCGAAATTCGTAAATTACCTGATCAAAAAGGGGGATATAAAAATTACAAATGTAAAACATTATATAGGCTTTGTATAAGTACGTATGATTTAAACAAATTAGTTGAACTTGGATTTCAACCAAAAAGATTAAAAATTCAATATCATAAAGCAAACCGCAATGCATCAAGATATATTACAGTTAAGGACATTGTCAAATTAGAAAAAAAAGAAGATACATACTGTTTTAAAGAAGATAAAAAAGGAATGGGAATATTCAATGGTATTTTAACAGGACAATGCGCGGAAATTTTAGAATACTCTGATCATAAAGAATATGCTGTCTGTAATTTGGCTTCGGTTGGACTGCCTCAATATATAAATAAAAAAGGTGAATTTAATCATGAGAAACTAGTTGAAATGATGGAAATTATTGTTCGCAATATTGATCAAATTATTGATGTAAATTATTATCCTGTACCAGAAACTAAGTTATCAAATATGCGTCATAGACCGATGGGTATTGGTGTGCAAGGTTTAGCAAATGTATATGCCTTAATGCGTCTTCCGTTTGATAGTCCTAGGGCAAGAGAAGTCAATAGGGAAATCTTCGAAACAATGTATTATGGTGCCATGAGGGCAAGTCATATGTTGGCTGTCGAAAAGGGTAAATACAGTACATTTGAAGGGAGTCCATTAAGTAAGGGTCAATTTCAGTTTGATCTATGGGGTGTCAAGCCAAGTGATAGATATGATTGGGATGGTTTGAGGAAGAAGATTATGCGAGATGGTGTCCGTAATAGTTTGTGTTTGGCGCTAATGCCGACTGCTTCTACTTCCCAGATTTTGGGGAACAACGAGTGTTTTGAAGCATTTACAAGTAATTATTATTCAAGAGGTACAATTGCCGGAGAATTCACTGTAATTAATAAGCATTTAGTAAAAGATTTGAGTGATTTGGGATTATGGAGCAGAGAAATGAAGGATAAGATTTTGTATTTCAATGGAAGTATTCAACCTATTGCGGAAATTCCTGATGATATTAAGGCGCTTTATAAAACTGTATGGGAAATTAAACAGAAAGTTGTTATTGATCAAAGTATTGATAGAGCTGCATTTGTATGTCAAACTCAGAGTTTAAATTTGCATTTTGAAGAGCCTAGTCACAAGACTTTATCAGGAGCATTATTTTATGCGTGGAATAGAGGTGCAAAGACGGGATCATATTATATCAGAACTAGACCTAAGACAAAGGCTCAGCAATTTACATTGGATCCAGAGAAAATGAAACAAGTAATTGAAGAAAATAAAAAGAAAGAAGAGGCTAATAAAGTGGAAGTATGTGAGATGTGCTCCTCATAACAAGCTTTTTAAGCGCCGGTCCAAAGGACCGGCTAAAAACCTTGGATAAAAAACATGGATAGGAAAAAATTACCTAAAAACCTTAAATAAAAAATACAGATATATACAGATTTTTACACACAAATTTATATATATGAATTTTATAATATATTTTTTGGCTCTAAAAAGATATTTTTAGGTTATTTGTAAATCATTTTAAATCTTTTCCAAATACTCTCTTTTTTGGGTGGAGGCCATTCGCTTCCACACATTACGATAGGTTTAGTGATTTTGATGTATTTATCAAGCATTTTTATTATTATACATTTTATTTTTAAATTATTTATAAATCAATTTTTTGCAAAGCAAAAAACTGAACTTTGTTCCTCGTGCACTTTTTTGCAAAGCAA
>JGI10211J14876_10000084_pt1 | contig 32452 bp, 37 predicted proteins | sample Etolagsediment_FD_14876 | JGI IMG/M metagenome (IMG submission 14876)
GGNGCCTCTGTGTTCGCCTACCAGGTTGGACATAAGTTCTGGTTGTGAAACAAGAATCCCCCGTTTTCAAACGGGGGTTGCATAAATTGCATAAGTTCAAAATTTTTGATAGTAGATTAAAAAGGTGATAAAATGAAGATATCACTACACGTGCCAAAGACAAGCAATATAGACGATATTCGCAAATTCTTGCGACACGAACTGGGCGAGTCCAGACGCGTCAAGAGCAAGGCTACTCGTAAGAGTGTACAGTCGGGACTCACGAAAATTATGAACAACCTTCAGCCAGGCGTATCCCTACTGACTGACGGCACCGATATTTTTGTTTCCGAGTACGACGGGATATAGAAAATCTACCACTGCGGTAATGAATACCGTAAGTGTGAACAGAAAGAATTTCTACCAATTCTACTCGTAACGATAGACGCTGACGAGGCGACTGTCGGCATTACCAACGGTGAGGTCATCGATACGTTATGGTCTGACACGAGCATGGTACCCCGTAAGCACGACGCAGGCGGCCAGTCACAGAGACGGTTTGAAAGAGGCCGTGACGAGGCGTTGAAACACTGGCTTCGAAAAGTAGCTGATATCGTGAAGGAACACCATACCGACAGGGCATTGATAATAGGTGGACCTGGAATGACAAAGGAACGGTTCGTCAAGGAGTTGCCGAAACATATCTCCGATAAGATTATTGAAATTCGGAGTGCGGGTTACACCAACGATGCCGGACTCTATGAGATTATGAAGATGAGCCGATACATCTATCTGGACATCAGAGAACCGCATCGGGAACATTTCATATTATAACATGGAACGTTTCTGACATGACGAGAACGGGCACCACAAGACCCCAAACGCATTGAAAACGACGAGATAATGGAGATTATCAGAAATGCGATTCTAAAACCCCTTCCTTTAGGGAGGGGATACAGAATCGACAGATTACATAAAAACACAACTCTTAAATATAATGCTGGACAAGCCGATATTACTGCAATACATTGAGTACTGGATTAATCACCGTAGATCCCGAATCAGGTTAAGCTCCTTACCTACCTGCTTTGTATAATACGATAATGAATATTGCTTACCTGTCGTGACACCGCCAACATGCTCGACATTCGATTTATTGGCAACCACAATCATCATGCCGTTATCGAGTACCCTCTGAAAATAATCTATATCTGGTTTGAGTATGAACTGCTGGTCAAACTTGCCAATCTTACCTATCGCGGTTTGCGATAGCATAAAACAAAACCCGTTCAGATGCCGTATATCGTCCACAACAGCAAACCTGGCTCGCGTACCGTTACCCTGCCGAGGTAGGATACACCCGCACCCGGTCACGTCAAGCCCGAGCTCGAGCTCGGTAAGCCAGTCATCATTGACAATCGTATCGTTATGCAGAAAACAAATACGCTCATTATCATCAAGTAACCTGAACGACCTGTTCCAGATATCGCCTACCCATTTATGCTCCTTACGCCGTATCACACTAAAATCGTCACCGTTATCGAACCTATCAAATATTTTTTCGTAAGTGCCGTCCTTTGACCCGTTAGCAATTGCGACTACGGTATCGGACTCGGTCTTTGTGTCATGTACGGATTTGAGACACTCTATCGTAACCTTTGCATTATCGACGAACGGAACTATTATTAACGTCATTATAATCACAATCAAATTTTAGAACCAATTATCTAATGTTTTCGACATTGCCGCCGGCGTAGACATCAAACGTTTCCGGCTAATCTCTACATACTCTGGATTAAGTTCAATCCCTATATAGTTTCGGTTAAGTTTTGCCGCCACGACACCGGTTGTGCCCGAGCCGTTGAACGGGTCGAGCACGGTACAGGGCACAGGCGTGTTCTCACCGCAATCGCATACAGGCCGCCAGCCGACTACAAGTTTATCCTCGTTTAGAACCCTTACGAAAGGCGACCCGCAACCAGGACAACATCCCTTACCTGACGTAGACACCTTTATGATAGGCTCGATGAGCCCTTCAGGAAACACCGCAAAGTGCGCTTCCGAGAAGCCTGTCGGGTTTACTGTCCACACAGATCTCACGTTTCTGCCTGCCGGGTTGTTCCTTGCCATTGAATCATGGCTATACGCGCCCGTGCCGTCAGGGTCGCAATCTTGCTTACCAATACAGGCGCCACCGGTGCTCGTTTCACGAATCGCATCGGCATCACAGAAGTATTTATCTGACTTCGCAAGCATAAACACATACTCGTGCGCCATAGTAGGCCGCCACGAGCCCTTTTTCAATACGGCCTCACCGTTATCGTCAATCTCGTAACGCCAGCCGGTCATCGACTCCGGCATGCACGAGCCCGAGTACGTCTTGCAAAAACTTACGCCCTTCGCCCAGATAGTGTCCGACCTTAGCCACCATCCGTCACTGCGCAACGCAAACGCAAGCAGCCACGGTATCCCCACCATGTCCTTCGCCTTCAGGCCCTCCGGTACTATTCCCTTATGCGACTTTGCATAATCAGGCTGCCAGTTCTCAGACCGTTTACTGTCCGATTGGCCGCCCTTACCTGAACCTGCATACGAATCACCAATGTTCAGCCAGAACACCGCATCGTCACGCAGTACACGTCTGACCTCACGCATTACCTCAACAATGTTACTAACGAACATCTCAGGGGTCGGCTCGGAACCTAGTTCACCACGCAATGCACCGCACGCGTCACAGAACTCGGAATAGCTCGCCCTGTCCTTATACTCGACAGCCCGTGAGCCAGGGTTGGTATCCTGTTTCGTACTAGGGCCTCCTGACTGGTTCGGCCTCGGGACGCGTTTCTGTTTCCAATCGTGTTTGCAATTTTTATCTGTAATATTCCATATCTGTGGGTTAGTCGAGTAGTTCCGCAGACCCCAGTACGGCGGTGATGTAATACCGCAATGCACGGACTTCTCAGGCAGCGTCTTCAGCATTGCCCGGACATCGCCTTGCAATATCTTCCATTTATCGGACATACCATTCCTCTATTCTTCCCCTATATCCTTAATATCGGTATATCGCGTTTTGAGTTCTTTCCCACCACACTTAATCATTATATCAAAATCGGGTATCATCAGAATTCCTCCAGAGTAGTCGTCTTGTCGAACGACTCGAGCATTGCAATGTTCGATAAAGTTTTACTCTTAATCATATCCTCATACGCAGGGCTCAGTTCAAACCCGAGCCCGCATCTGTCTGACATCCGGCATGCTTTGATTGTAGTGCCACTGCCGAGGAACGGGTCGAGTACTATATCATCCTTATACGTAAACATTTGAATGCAATTATACGGGAGTGAAATAGGAAACATTGCAGGGTGATTATCCCTGTCAGGCTCCGGCTGCATCTTCCAGAAGCCAGATGCGAGGTTGATGAACCTTTTCTTGTCAATAGTCGATTCACCATTAACGCCTCGATTCCACTGGTCTTTATACAGGATTAACACGGCCTCCATCGAGTTGTTCACGAAGGGCGCCTTTGCCGACATGAATGTTCCCCACGATGTTAATCTAGGCTTACTCACGTCGTCCCAGACCGCAAGCGAGTGATATTTAAACCCGATTTCTCTCGTTGCGAGCCATTGCATATCCATCAACACGTTATACCTCTCAACACCGTTCTCCGTTTCCTGTCGCAGATAACCAAGGAAATGGTTAAGGCAGAACCGACCTGTCGGCTTTAATATCCGAAACACCTCGGACATCCACTCGACCGACCAATCGAGATAATTATCATACGGCATGTTATCGAGGCACGTCGGCCCGTAATCCTTACCTACATTATACGGCGGCGATGTCACTACCAAATCGACCACGTTATCGGACAATTCTCTCATACCCTTCACGCAGTCCATAATCTTATACGGCTTCGTATCTCCCCACCAGTCAGGTAAGTGCAAATTTGACACCTCCATACGATATGAATGGAACCCTTTCACAAATAGATGTGACGACGAATTTAAGGTTCAACTAATTTCCCCACTAGTTTCTCTACATTCGCATTCGTTGGTGCCATACCAAGTCGCGTACACGCTTTCTTCAAACGCCATCTCAGGTCGTTATTTATCGGCTCGTTTATAAAATCACCAACTATCTTTGCATCTTCACCGTCAAAGATACTCGCAACGAACTTCACGATTACATACTCGTTACCCAGCAACTGCTGGTTCTCTCTGTAGTACCATGAACACTTCTCATAATTCAGCATAGACTCGTCACAAACGTTCACGATTACATCCCACATCTGGCCACCGATTATATACAACGTGTCCAGGTTACGTATCGTGTTTCGTCCTGACGGGAATATCTCATCAATGTCTTCATCCTTCGGGATGCCAAGTAACCAGTTACCGTTATGCTGGAACACGCTTGTCGTGTTAATCCTTAACTGAACAAATCCGTCATAATCGGTCTCAACGTCTCCAAGCGTTTTCTTCCTTGATAACGATACATGGTGAACAACATATACCTCGTTATCAGGCACATTAAAACCACGGCCATTTTCGAGTCTGCCAAGAGATATACCCCTGTTCATATCCAACGGTGATGGATTCATGTTAGCAAGTTCCTGTAATTTCTCACCGGTTATCTTCCTTGCTATCTCGTACTTTCTCACACCCATCTTATTCCATCTCCATGGTTGCAGTTATCCTATACGTTGCGTCTCGTTGTAGGCCGAATAATATAAAGTTGAACGCATCGTTATCGTCACGACTGTTCCGTGTAATCTTTCTAATCTTTTTTACACTATAACTAATTGTTGACGGCGGTAAGTTCATCTTCTTCGCAATCTCCTTCTGCGTATAACCCACAGCGAGATATCTCGCAATCCTGCGCAGGTCGGTCATCTCCACCTTTGTCATTCCCTCGCCTTCGTACTTTTCAATTTACTATCACGGTCATATCGTTTCCTGAACATGATAACGTCATTATCACAGTCAGGGCATAGTAGACCGTCAAGTATCCTCTCGCACTTATCACAAACACGCTTATTCATTTGAACCAATCCTCGCGTATTGCATCGTAGATGCCAGAGATACCGCCGTGCCAGTTCAACACACTTGTCGCACCCGGAAATTTCTTCCGGCTCGAATACCCACCGTTTATCTTGATGGATGCCTGGAACGAGCCTCGCTCGTCTATTCGCTCATCGTCGATATGCCTGCCGACAACCGCATCCAGCTCTTCCATGAACTCCCTGAGTGTGCATCTTTTGATTACTTCCTTCCATCCAGACTTGCCCCTCTTCCAGAGCTTCATCTCGACAGTCGTTACCCTATTCATCGTCATCATCCTCGCCGAACCATGATTCCAGTCTCGGTATGGTTTCCAGTATACGTTTCTTGATAATCGGAACATACTCGTCGTTCATCTCGAACCCGAGCCCGACCCTGTCGTTATGCCTGCACGCAAGCAGGGTTGTGCCACTGCCAAGGAACGGGTCGAGTACAATGTCCTTGAACGTCAGGAATTTAATACACCTGTTCGGCAGCTCGACAGGGAACGGTGCAGGGTGTTCCCTTTCCTGGGTTTCCGCATTGAATCGCCACTTGTCAATCGTATATTGCATAAACTCTTGCGTATTCATCGTTGACTTGTCGATTAATGCGTTCAACCACTGGACGTATGGCAGCATCACTTCCTTGTTGCCGTCGTCGTCGTGCCGGTTGATGTTGAAGCACACGTTCACGGCGAACCTGCCGTCACGTTTTAGAATCCTTTTAAACTCGTCCGTCAATGGTCTGACCCAGTTATAATAACCCTTATCACTTAAATCGTCCTCGTATTCCTTACCGGCATTATACGGCGGGCTCGTCACGATTAGGTCGATGCAATTATCGGGAAGGCTCCGCATGCCAACGAGACAATCGATTATCCGATACGGTTTATTGCATCCCCACCAGGCCGGTAATTTGGTCATAGTTTGAAATCCTCCTCAAACGTACTTACCTTTGCCTCGCCAAACATACGTTCACGCGCCTCGTCTACCATTGCACCGAACAGTTCACTCGACCAGAACCTGTTACTACTTGCCTTATCTGATATATTAGTAAATACGTATGCGTTGCGCTCTACCCTATCGATATGCCACACCTCGGCCTCCCAAATATCGCCTTCAGGCGAGTCGTACGTCTGCGAGTAGAAGCCAACGAACAGTTCGGGGCCGATGCCCCGGTTTCGCCATACGTGTGTAAACACCGCGGTGTAGATACCGTATTTACCCTTGTCGTATTCGTTACTGGATATGTATTCACGAACCGTATCGTTTGCCACGGTCACCATCATTTTTTTTATGGTGTCCCATTTCATGTCATTCTTGTCCATAATTGCCATTGTATAAATCCTCAATCACTTTCTCCGGTGCGGTCCCAGCCTGGATAACCCTTGCTGAAACCCAGTGTTCTACGGACAGGGCATCTGCGCATGCACCGGTTTTGGCTTACCTTCAGGAACACGCGTTCACATTCCTTGCAAACCTTATCCTTTTTATTGAATCGACTGCAGTTGAACCCGCCCATCACGACTATCTTCCTGTTCTTCATACACGGAAACTCGAACCTCGGTTGGGCATACGCCTTCCTTAGCTCGTCCGGTGTTGGTGCATATCTTGCCATGTTGCACAGTAATTACGGCGGTAGACCGTAACCTGCATTGTATAGACCGACTGCCATTATCGCAACCGGTTCTGAACCGGACTGTGTAACGTGCAGTAAATCCATTGCCTTCTTGATACACTTGTCGTATCTCTCGACTATCTCTTCGTCACTCATTGTTTTTCACCAACCTATATAGTTTCAGGGCCTCATCCCATACCTCTTGATTATACTTGTTGTCATAGTCGCCCAACTGGAGCTCGACAGCCTCGCATAATCTGAGTACTTGAATGTCAATCTCCAACTGTCTTTTCCTATCCGCTATTGTCATATCCGTTCTACCCTCCTATTGAACCCGCACTCGCATTGCCATTCGACATACCTGTTCCCGTTCTCTGAATATTCGCGCCGGTTGTTCAACGGAATATTACAATTACCACAATTGTTAGATATCATACACGCCACCTTATAATCTAAACTCGTCTACCCATTCATGAATACGCTCTATCTTATCAAAAACAATAAGTCTTTTACCATGCAAATCCTTGACACCGATATTGAACGATTCGTTCCTGTATTTATCACTGAAATATTCTATACCGCGTATAGACCCGCAATCAATCTTGTGCGGGATGCCTGCATAGATAACCGTGAGCGTCATACCGTCAAGTTTCATATCCGTTATCGGCACATCTTCGAACAATAATTTCATATTACCATCCATCCTCATCTTCGTCCTCGTAGCTGCCGTCTTCCCAATCATGCGTTTCGATATCGTCTGCAAGTTCTGTATTGAACAGGACCTCCATTGCATCGTCAGGTATTGGCTCGCCCTTCCGCATCTTATCGAACATATCCTTGTCGCATTGGACGGTCTTGCCCTGAGCTAATACGCCATCCTTTTTGAACTTATCGCCCGGCACTATCTTTACCGTGAAACTGCCGTCAAGGGTCATCTGTTTCATGGTGCAAACCCAGGGTTTAATGTTCCAGGTATCGAACCCGAAGGCGCCCTTGATATAATTGAAGACCATGTCCTTATACCAATCGTAGTCGATACCGCCGCTCTGTTCCATCTTCTCGGGGTCGTCCAGTAAATCGACCGGCCACATGAACGCCAACGGTTTCGTGCCGGACTTCTTTGGCTTGTCTATTCCGGGAAGCGGGTTTACGCAAACAACGCATTGCATTACAATGTTAGACTTGAACCGCATGCCAAGTAGTGTTTCCATTGCATTCGACCTGGCCGCATACACGGACAGTTTCAAACCGGTGTTCGCACAGAAATCGCAACCACTGCCGTTACAGCTAGGACACGTCTTCTCCTGTTGTTTATATGCGCTCATAGGCGAGATATTCTGACGGAAACTAAACTTTGAAACGCCCATCTCGTCCACGTTAAGACCCTCGACAAGCGTTCTCGCAATTGTCTTGATATCAGAACGTACATCGGTGTATTCTTTGTCCTCATCGTCCCATACGACATGTTTCTTCGATACTTCTATTATTATACTCTGTAACAAGTCGGTTGCTATCTTCGCTTTGTCCTTTGCCTTAAAATTGTTACCCTTAGACTTGAACTTTATTTTTACATCGTCCCCTTTAACGTCATGGTCGAATATCAGATAGTTCTTATGTCGAACAAAAAGCATCCCGTCATGCTCTTCTATCTCCAGTTCGTAATCTTCATAATCAAGTATCGTCTGCCATTTCTTGTTAATATGGTCAATCGTCTGCTCAATGACACTCGTGTCCATAAAATTATCGCCATTACCCTCTAATCCATACATCTCCTTGAACGGATACACATCGTTCCTCTTATCGTAAACCGACCTCGCATCCTTACTCGCAGCCAGATATACACCATCTGTGTCGGCGTATACCTTCCTCGCATTCACTGCATCAAGCATCTTTATCGTATCCTGTATCATACACTGACCCAACGTCGTTATCCGCGAACCACCCGCTAGATTGAACTGTCGGCACGATACTGTCGGACTCGTTATTACCCCATGGGTTCCACTATTCCGCAAACCCTTCATCGACTGATACGCATTCGCTACCTGCTTACGTAACATATCGCTCGCACCCGAATCCGGCCGGTCCACTTCGCCCTTCTGATTCTTGATATTCGCCGTGATGTCCATAACCGCAGTCATAGCCTCCGAGATGCCACCTATCTCGTTATCGATAACTATGCCAACCAGATAGCCGTCATCAACGAAACTGTATTCCTTCGATAATTCCTTATACTCCTTCCGCGAATGTAAATCCTTATAGGAAATCGCGACAAAGAAGTGTTTGATAATATCGTACCTAACCCTCTTAATCCATACCCAACTATACGTCTCGTCGACGTGACGATAAGCCGAGTTTCTCTTCGCCTTCAACGTGTTCGGCTCTGCAAACTCGTAATGGTTCGCATCCGCAAACCTTGTCGTATCGCCACCTATGTTCTCGGCACATACATTACTCGGATACATCGAATTATGTGTCAATATGTGATTCGCATAATAATAGGGGTGCTCCTGGTTCTCAACCGTTATATCAACAACATTACCACCAGGCACATCATCAATATCTGTTATCCTGCAACATTTGAAACCATTACGGACATTTTTGGGCATATCATTGCCCGTCTTACCATATTTTCCCACATCGCCGTATTTATAGTCGTGAATAAATCCAACTTCATCCAAAAACTTTTGCATATGCCATTTCATGACCTCAATACCCATCGTAAACGTTTCCTTACCATCTTTTCGATTTCTCTTAACCTTCGATATATTATGGCATATACCCACCCTCTTCAAGCTTTTGCTCGCAAAATAGAGCCTGTCACTCTTTTCGATACACTGAACCAATGATGGAACACCATTTCGACCAATGTTCTTAAATCCATCACCACTAAAGAAACCACGAAGATAGGCTCTACAATATTCCATATTATTAAATATCCTCTCTTTATCATTATACCACCCTTTAAACCTGTCAACTATAGACGATTTACCAACCTGCAACATCAAACTTTTAGAATTCTTTTTTCTCTGCTTATTGAATCTCACAAAATCCGGGAAACATTTTTTCATAAGTTGCTCTATGCGAATCTCAAACTCTGGTTCATCGGCAGAAATATTAAAAACAAGATTGGTATATCGAATTCCACGCTGTATCATACCATCTCTATCATGTCTTATCCTATCTCTGATTTCATCTCTGATACTGCCTTCGGCATCAAAGATTCCAATCAACTCTGATACAGCAACATATTCCTTATCTAAAGACACATCATCAAATGTAAAGTGAATTACATCCGCTAACCTATCGCCTATACATAGTTCTTCCGCAGACTTAACTATAATATTATATTTTTGTCCCTTAATAGATTTACCCCACCTCTCATATTCAATTACGGGAAATCTATGCTCAGCCGTGCACACGATTTCCTGACCCGATTGAACCCGTATCTTTTTTAACGAACTCACATACCTTGACCTGACATCGGTTATCTTTTGATAACCGATGTCAGATAACACATTGTCACCGATACACACATTCTTTATCTTTCGATACCCCTTATCGGTAAGCAGTTCCGTATCCTCATGCAAACACCCAACATCAGCCACGATTATGTTCCACCACATCTTGAAGTGTGAATTGATGTTAGGGTAGGTCGGGTGCAATGTAAGGCCGCCTGGAAAATGGTAGCCGTTCTTGTTGTTCCTGAACCCGCGCCCTGACGATGCATAGTGCATCAGCATCTCATCGTCCTCGGTGTGCCCGTATTTCTTTAGTTGTTTTATGATAAATTCTTCCTGGTCGTCCTTGTTGTTCAGGCCGTCAGGAAACTGTTTGCGCAAGGATTGACAGAACTGGCACTTGCAGTATTTCAGGTCAGTATGCTTCTTGCATTCCTTGCACCCGCATTTTGGCGTCGTAATCGTGTGTAGTATCTCTTTTTGATACGGATTATAGAGTAAATGCGGATACATTACATAGTCAGGCGCTTCGATACCGTACTTGAGTATCTTCAATGGCTTTGCCGCAATCGGGTCTGTCGAATCCAATGATTTACGGGCAAGCTCGGCCAGTTCACGCTTCGTATACGGTTTCTTTGTCTTCGGATTGATTTCGCCGAACCTGTGGAACAGGTACCCGGCAATCGTCATTGCCGGAGCGATTGCAGGCATTATCTTCTTTTTTTGATGCGCTCTTATGTGCGTCATGTGGTCCCAAATCTTTGTTGTACCAGCCGGCATACAATCCGTGAACGACATGCCGGTTAGATGGCATAACCGCAACGCATCCGGTAACAAATGCAGTGTAACCCCTAACTGTTCCCGAACATCATGCTCATTATATTTGAGCGTTAGTTTTTCCTCTTCGGGTGTCAGGATTGACATATGCTGCGCATCGAGATATAACCTATCCGGTATGATATACCCGAACGTTTTTGCGAGCGCTTTAAGATTGTACTCGCCAAGGAAAAAGAATATTCGTTTCGCAGCGAACAACGTATCGAACGATAACGGGAAGAACTCAACGCATGTCTGCATATCACCATAGAAGAATATCTTTGTCGGTACGGCCCGGTGCTCGGGGTTGTTCCTGTCCACGAACTTCTTGACCTTATCAATGTGTTCCATTGGTATCTGATTACCCGCTAATAGAAACTGCAGTCTGTCATAGATTTGTTTATTGTCAAACTGCATGATATTATGCCCTGCTATAATATGATGTGAGTATACAAGGTCGATAAATTTCATGAGTAAATCAATTTCCTCGTCAATATTATGCGCCACGAGCTGATGTATCTCGGGCTCGTTCCAGTCGGGCATACTAAGGACCTCAAAGTCGCATCTACCAGTATCCGCGTTGCGTTTGGCGCGGTAATGGATACTTATACTCGACCATCCGACCATATCGATTGGAAACGACGGGTTCTCCTCCTCTGCACTAGGCACGTATTCTGTAGTCTCGATATCGTATGCAAGTACCTTTAACTCGCATACCTCACCGCCGGTATCGAATATCCATAACCGGTTATCGCCCTGAAGGTCAATCATTGCCCTATCACGATACGGTATATCGAACTCTGCCGTGTAATACCCGAAATCACGGAACAAAGCGTCCGACAATGGCGGTACCTTCCACGACTTTGTGGTGTGTACCTCGATACATCTATACCTGACGTTCGGGTTATGGAACGACCGGTAAACACGCGGGTTCGCATGTTTTAGTCTACCCTGTTTATCAACCGCAACAAACTTGTACGGATTATCGTTTTCGGGGTCGTATTCTTCCTCACGCGCTTCCTGTACCTTTTCCTCTATCTGCGAAACAATAGCCTCGGTGGTATCCCTATAGCTACCCTGCTCGATATTATTATCACATAGCAATAGACAATAGGGCGAATGATACTTGTTCACCGGCAAGATTTGTTCAGACTTCGCATAATAGAGCTTTTTTCCGTCACAGTTCAGAAAAACGCCATCACCAATCTTACCCATGTTATTCATCTTCGTCAAACATCTCTGTTACGATATCGTCGAGCGCACCGGCCTTGTAGTATTTCTGCATACCCTTGACCTGTGTCAGACGAAGTGCCATCTTATCCGATATCTGTTTCAAAGACATCTTCTTGATAAGCCGGTTCCTGATGAACTCCTCCTTCATCTCCCGTGTCCATACGGCACGGGTTTTCGGCTCTTCCGTCTGCGCGGCTTCTGAAACATTGGAAATATCTTCCGAATTCTCTACCTGCTCTTCGACTACCTGCTTTTCCTCTTCCATTTTGTTAGCCTCCAATCGCTTTTTGGTACCGTCAAGAAATATTGCACCAGCACCGCTAATTGACCATACTGATACCTTGTACTTGCCTATTCCTTTATAGACATACATCTCGCCAGTCTTTTCGAATCTTGGGTCTTTACCCAGTATGTTCCCCAACCCATGAGCAGTCGTGCCGTGGCGCGACTTCTTGATATTGTTTATATAGTCAAGTATCTCAAAGGTCGTCTTTTCTTGCCCACTTGATAGTATTTCTAAACACCAATTGGTTACCCGCCTTGTCCTCATTTTATACTTCTCCACAATGTTTGTGGACTCTTACTGACCCCCTATCAGTGTATGTCCCAATCTGCTCTCTCGAATTGTCTCCCTTGCCAGGCACATATTCATAATTGCCTGAGCCGGACAAACTATCCAAATTGGATATATTGTCCGAATCAACCCTATTACAATCAAATGCGGCGATTGTATGCGCATTTCTATTCGCCATTATCCCTACCTCCGAAATAAAAGTCCAAACGCGGTGTATTGGACATTATCCGTTTCTGGATTACGGCTTCATACTCCTGGCTTATCTCAAATCCCAGGCCCACTCTATTACATAACATCCCTGCCAGTGCAGTCGTGCCACTACCAAGGAACGGGTCAAGAACTATATCGTTTTCCTTCGTCAAACCCTCAATAAGATGACGATAGAGCAACACAGGTCTTTGACATGGATGGTCTACTCTTTCACCGACCTTATCCTTCTGCGTCGATGATGTGTTATCATAAGTTAAAGTATCGCTGAACAGTTTTTTCCTGTTCAGTATCTTCTGGTCAGGCTTATCCTTTGATAATAACAAGCCAAGTTCGGTTCGATAGAACAACACGAACCCTGACAAGGCCCTCTGTGAATGAGGCTTGTGCCACTTGATAAAATGATGAAAAATCATATCACAACGCTCCGCAGCGTTGAGGAACGAGTGAATCTTGATGTCACCACTGAACACGATGATTACATGGCCCGGCTTGATAATCCTCTTCATCTCGACCAGCCGTTCCAAGAACCAGTCTTCATACTGGCTATCGGACATCTCATCGTCAGTTGTGTCGCCATAGTCGATACCGACATTGAACGGTGGGTCGGTCAGGATGAAATCGATACTGTCGTCTGGTATCTCCTTCATGCCTTCGAGATTATCCCGTATCTGATATACGGTATCAACCGGCCACCATTCTGGTAATGTCATATTACACCTCAAATCAATGTATCGTTGTCCACCCGCAATTCAGGCAGTTCATATTTTTATCATCATACTGAACCACCATAGTAGCTCCGCATTTCGGGCACTCGTATCCTGCCATCTGTGTAACCTTGACATTATTCATCGATACACCCCTTATCCGTACCCGGTTGAAACGGTGCGACAGTCGAGAATATCCTTTCAAGGCTCGTTTTGCCTTCCCATACAAGCGATAATAAATTATAATAATAACAAAGGTCTTTCAATGAATCGCAATACGTAGTGTTGTTGTGTATCCATACATGGTCGCAAAACGCCTTCACAAAATCCTGGCGCCTGCCGTCAGTAACGATGTCCTCAATCATTGCCACATAATTAATCGTGTCACTGTTCTGAAGCCAGTATGTAGTAGTTACATACCATGTATCGCCATACATCTTCGAGCACCGCAAAATAAACGTTGGGTCAATATTGAGCCTGAATACCGGTAGTGTACTGGGGCTAATCGTGAGGCCGTCGCGTATCCTGACAAGGTTCTCGACTATCCGTGACGCAAGTTCGTCATCCGACAGGTCGCCTGAAATTTCTATCATAGTATACTCCTCGGAATATCGGACTCCTTGATTAGGTTCTTCTTGACAGGAACAAGCAATGGTATGTCAGGGTAATGAAACGCCTTATCTCTTCGCCTTACAATAATCTCGAACGCGCCATCCTCCGATAATTTCGCCTTTTTCTTGAACTCGGTTGGCGACAGGTACTCCGACATTGCGTTCCTGTCGTCAAGCCCGCAATCTACGTCAGGCTCGAACTCGAGACCGTATTGCCCAAATATGATATCAAGCAGGTTAGTAGTACCGGAAACCTTCCGGCCAAGCGCAAGCCTTTCGACATCACTTTCGTCTATCTTGAACATGTCCTCAGCGTACTCACGCCTCTTATCCGCAACCCATTTTGCACGTTTCGCAATGGTATCCTTTTTCTTGCCGAACTTGATTGTCTTGTCATTGACACTGCGACTCTTGAGTAAATATTCACGCAACTCTTCCATCACGATTTCGGGGTAATGCCTACAAACGTCGTTCGGCAAGAGTGTGGTCTTGAACGGGTCGAAATCTATTTGCCACATTATGTTTGCATAATCATCGTCAGGCGGCTCGTTCTTGTCTATATCGGTTCTACCAAGGATATTACCCGTATGCGCAACCAGCCGCCCATAGAACACCGTAGGATACCCGTTTATCTTGTAGACGTTAAGGATATACCTTTGACCAACCTTTTTCAATAACGACCGTCTACGACCTTTCACGACCACGAACATCTTCATCATAGTTGGTAGTGTTGTTCGCAATGCGCGTGATGCACTTGTAGCCGACATTCCTGCCGACATCAGATAAATCATCTTGTCTATCAAATGCTCGTAATACTGCGTGATAAGATAGATACGTCCTTTCTTCTTCTTTTTCTGAACCTTTAATACACGCATCGCCTTCTTAACAGACCTAGGGTCTATCTTTGCCATACGAGCAGCGGCAGTCAGACTGATACCCTTACGCATAAGTGTTAGAACCTTCTGTGCCCGCTTCATCGTATCCTTCTTCATTTAAGGGCACCTCCACAGAATATCCGAAATCATTGGAATAACATTTACACGGTTGGATTGCGATGCAACATTAATCATTCCGCACCACCGTTCAGTCTACTCTCAAGCCGGTCTATCTTGTAATTCCACGCAATATCCCATACCTTGTCAAAATCGATTCTCTTATCCTGCTGAAGTATAATCTTCATCTGGTCAATCATAACCTGAACGTCTACAAGCTCGTCGATTATCTCTTTCGCAGAGCCCTGACCGCGCTTGGACTTCTGGATAGCTAGAATCAATTCAGAACACTCTTCGACAACCATGTCTACCTGGGCGTCCACACCCCATTTGTCGATGGCGTGCTCGTATAACTTACGTTCCCTATTGCCGAGCGTGTCCATGTTAATCACCTTTTTCTTCCAATCTTTTACTCCGTAAAATTATCCAACGGAGTGTCCTTCTTCTTCTCGAACACGAGAACGAAGTCGTTCTCGAGCTTGAATCTGTTGAACTTGATTAGTCTATATTTCCAGAGGTTCTTGTTCTTACCCTTCGCCTTTGTTTCACCGAAGTCGCGTACTATCCGGCCTATCAGCCGGAACCCCGATTCCGTCGCCCGTTCGTACCACACATAATCGAGCGGTACTTCCTCCCTGTCCCGATAGACAGAGCCTATTATTACCACGAGTTTACCGTCTTTTCCAAGGGATTCATAGAACCTTCGACAACAATGGCTTACAAGCTTATTATAGTCGTCGCCTCGCTTGGAAAGGTTGTTAGTTTCACCGCCGTAGTTCACAACGTCCTCGTATGGCGGGTGCGCTATTACGAGACTCGCCTTTTTCGGCGTTTTATATGTTGTTGCATCGCCCTTGTCAATGTCCTTCCTCTGCGGGTTAAGGTCGATTGCATACCACTTACGGTTGTACTCATTGCATACATCAACCTCGGTGCCAGACCCGCCAAAAGGGATATAGACCACGTCTCGCTCGTTCGTGAACCGTATAATCGACATATACGCAATCGCAGGATGCGTCCTGCCGTGGAACTCGTTTGACCCGTATTTCTTGGTGTCTACCTTATTGCCATCAACGTCCTTGAAAACCATGTCAGGCCAGTATCCGCCCATGAGCCAGTCGGGTATCGTTTTGAAATCCTTGGGGTTAAGCATTTTATTTTCACCATCAAATTGGTTCAATCTTTTCCTCTCAACTCGGTTATTAGATTAGTAAGTATCTTACTCATATTCTTTGAATAATCATGGTCAGGTTCGAGTTTCTGTATGTTCTTCAACGAATCCTTTATCTTATTTTCGTTGCCTGGAAACGCAATGTTCAATGCACGATAAATCCCACTTCGAAACTCTCTATCGTTAAGGTCGCAATATAGATTATACAGATAATCCATGTCGCACATTTCACCTGTTGGCGGCTCACCGCCTATACGAAAACAGAGCTCGGAGCATATCGCATGCTCCCAAATTGTTGTTTCCTTACGACCTATGTCCTCTTCTATTGTCTTTATCTCTTTCTCTACATCCATATTAAACACCTATCCAAATCTCCATCAAGCTTCTTCCCACACCATTAACAGATACCATTTTCATCTTTACTACATATGTTTTTACATTTGGCATAATTTATTCCTCCAACATTTATATAATGGCTTTATGAAAATATGCTTCTTTATTCCATGCTTAAAAGATATCTTTTCAATATTGGATGCTCCCTGTCCTTTCTTATCCTTTCTAAATGCTTTATACCCCATTCCTTTTGTTTTACCAACTAACAGCCATCCGCTTGCTTTATAACATATTCCATCAAATAAATCTTCAGATACCAACGTATCAAGCATATACAAAGTATCCCCATATCTCTCTTTCCAATCCTTTTTAATAGATTTAACCGATCTGGTAAGAATTGCAGAAGCCATGTTTGGTATATTTTGAGTTGGTAGCATACAAAATACTATATTTTGTGCTATATGTTTGTTATTCTTTAGTCGGTGTTCTTTATCCCACCCTATATATTTATCTCTATCACCCATTGAAAGGAAGGACCCGCTATATGCAATTAAGGCCACATAGCTACCCTTGTATGTCGCAAAGTATCTAATAAATCTCCCAAATGACTTTACAGATTTTGAGCTGTGCGGTATATAATGATATTCATGTAATAACTCACGCCATGCCTTTGCATTACTATCTTTAACTATCTCAATTTTTAATAAGTTTGGATTGAATTTATCTTTAGTTTCAAAAAGCGTTTTCTGTTTACCTCTTCCGTGAATGGTTTTACTCCAGGTATCTTTATACCTATTGGCATATTCTTCTAAATTTATTATCCCCTTTCGTAATTCTTCGGCTGAAGGTAATTTATTTATTTTACCATCTCCCTATCATTTCCATTCTTTCGTTTATCTTCATAAAATATCCTTTCTTATCATTCAAATTGTTCAAGCCTCGGTATCTTCGACATTGACCGTTCTATTATGAACTTTTCATATTCAGGCTGAACCTCGAACCCGAGCCCGAGCCTATCCAGTTTCCTCGCAACCTCGATTGTCGTGCCTGACCCGAGAAACGGGTCAAAGACTACGCCACGAGTCCAACCCGCGTCACAACCGCAGTCCGACCATCCAAAGAAATCCTTCTGTTTACCGATATTATGGTCGTGTATCCATTTGATATATTCCTGTTGTTTCTTCTTATCACCAGGAAACATTTCCTTTGCCTTTTCTTTACTCGCGGCTCTGTTCTTAGATATGATATTACCCCGATGGAACGCCTGTAACGTTTGGCCATGCCCGTCATTGTATTTACTATCATATTCTTCTGCATCAACTTCAGGCACCTCAACAGGTTTGTAAATCTTTTCTCTTGGTTTACCGCATTTCTTACATACATACTCGGGGCATCCGGCGGATATAGGCGTCTCGATAAGAGCGGGGGGGTAGCAAGCAAAATGGGCACCTGAAAATGGGCTTGGGTTTATGGACCACACCGCTCTCTTATTCCTGCCTCGTTCCGGGTTGCCAACCGGCTGACCCGTCATATCGGCATTGTAATGGTCGTTCCTTGTGTTCGCCTTATCATAGCCATCCTTGAACTTGCCATCGTATTGCAACGTTGCGTCCTTCGCACGTTTCTTGTCATCGTCATCACTCTTCCACGGCTCGAACTGTTGCTCAAAGTAGTACTTCTTGTTCTTCGTGAAAAAGAAAATATACTCGAAATCGACCGTGAACCTGTCAGTGGCACTATTATGGCTTACAAGTCCATTACCAATAAGAAATTCCTCCCCATCAACCGATATATCTATCATATCAACATAATCATCCATGTATTCTTTATCTCGAATTCTGGACAAAAATTCATTATCCTTATAAGTATAATAAGAATTACTCCATAATGAATTTAGCTCGCTATCAACATTGATTGACGTTAACGTACCAACTGATGTATACAATACTTGCATATCCTTAATCAACTGCCTACTCGAACTGACCCCTGAAAATCTATTATCTCTTCTATGTCCATCTCCATCTATCCACCCATCCAAAATACCCCTTCTAAATATTGATGCAGTATTTAATAGAAAGTCAACATTCAGATTTTTATTAGTACATATCCCTGGCGACAAAAATTTTGCTAACGCATAAAAACAAGCCGATGAAAATTTGATTGTGCGGTAATTTTTAGTTACCGCATCATTCTGCATGGCATGACCAAAGACGCTTTCGTAAATATTTACAAACTTATCACCAATCTTTGTCTCATGTTTACCAATAGTAATCTTTCCTTGATATCCTCTCGGCTGATTGAAACCACCCTCCGCAATATACATACCAATGAGCCATCCCAAATCATAATCAAGATTATACATTCTAGGCTCTATAATAGACGAGTTACATGCCCTTACCTTTTCATATTGAATATGGGATACTCTATGCACACGGATAAACCTACGCCTATATTCATTATGAGTATTCGACGCGTAAACCCAGTATTTTTTGGCACGGTGTTTTCGCAAAGTCGAGTCTCCACTATTTTTTGCCATTTCAAGAGGAGTCATGTCAATACTTATTTCTCTCATATCGGCAAACCAATCAACATCACTGCCAATCTCCGTTATATCAATAGATTCGACAGAACCCGCCAAGTGTTCTGAAATGTCCATATATGAAACGAGGTCATAACCACCATAATCTCTCAAATCATCGAATTTAACATAATGTCTCTGTCTGGTACGACTTTTTCTTCTGTCATGACCAATCAAAAAACGATGGTCAGACGAGCACATTACAACATCTATTTTGCTCGCATTAAATTTACAAAGTTTTTTACGAGTAGTCCACTTATTGTATACTCTTTTCCAACCATCAGGTGACAAAATTAAATGATTTTTAACATTCAAATCTTCTATTCTTATAAACGATATCAAATCTGTATCTATATCTTTAACATATATCTTCGTATCCGGATGAAGACAACTCGGTAGACAACTTGAATTATGTGTCCAAATACCATTGGCTAAAAAGTAAAGATTATTCCACTTCGCTAATTTTTTATCTATTGTGGCATCATCTATTTTTTTATGTTGATTACTTCCGATACCTGTATATATCGGCTTTAATGTAATATCGTAGGTTTCCCCCAAACCAATAGGTTCAATCTTTTTTATCTTTTGCCGTATCATTCCAAAATTGGAATTTCTTAGGTCATAAGTTTGAACAGTAAACCTCTTTACTTTATATCTTTTTTCTGAATCCTTAGATGCAGTAACCAATGCATCTTTATGTCTTCGAAAGCTTTTTCCAAGTATCGAACATATGTGTTCGATATCTTTAACTAAACCCTCATTATCACCAATACCAACACGGTAATCATAACAACCATCACCATCCAAGAAACCCTGTAATATACCTTCAAGGAATTTAATATTAGTAGAGAATATCTTATCTGATAATCTTTTATCCTTAGATACTCCACCAACAATATATTTCCTTATCATTGAAACAATACGCTTATCCCAGATAGAAACCAAAACATTCTTACCATCAACTCTTTTATTGAATTTCATATCATTTGAAAAGTTATTAAAATACCCTCTTTCAATGTCAAGCATACTACAACTCAAACAAATTGCTGTATTTTCATTCCTATTTTTCAAGTATTCATCAACGCTATTATATCCTTTTTCTTTTGCCCAACGTCTAAGAGCAAATTTACTATATTTTCCAACCTTCAGTTCTCTTTTTCTTATCCAATTCCCCTCAGCCAAATAAAAACCAACAATATATCCATCCTTATAATCGTTATCATCACCATTACACAAACCAATATTTATTTGCTTTTTCTGGTATAGAAAATCCTTATCGGTTAATTCCAAAACGGACTTTAATTTTAATTTCATAAAACCTATATCCGAATCTCTCCAGTTACTAGAAGTTGGAAATCTATGGTCACCTGAAGCAATAATAGATTTACCATTGGTTAACTCTATCCTGTAAAGTTCTTTTTCACCAGAATATACCTTATCTACAACCTCAACCCAAACCTGATTGCCATCCTTATCAATAGATGGAACCACATCACCAATAACCACTTCAGAAACTTTTTTTCTACGAAAATTACCCATCCTATCTATAATAAATATATCCGTCTTGGAATATAAACATTTATGCCAGATTATCGTGTTACGAAGTACCCATCCACGATTCACCATCTCAATCGCGAACCGGCTAGGTATCATTACCAATGATTTTTCAGGGATGGTACCACGCATTTCCTTATAGATTTTACCACGGTTCTCGTAACCATGAGCACTGTCCTTAGTGCCATCTGACGACTTTGGCTTACCGAAATACGTATCGCCGAGGTTCACCCAACACGTGCCTGTATCCTTCATCGACCTCTTGACCTCATCGAAGATGTCACAAAGATGTGAAACAAATATATCAGGTGTCGGCTCAAGGCCGAGCTCACCTATCCAGCCGTCATGCCACTCCTTACCACCTGTCCCGTAATCACGAAGACCCCAGTACGGCGGACTTGTTACCACACAATCAAGAACATTATCCGGCAATAACTTTAAACCTTCATAACAATCGATTATCTTATACGGTTTGTCGTCACTTGGCCACCAATCAGGCAATAATGATTTCATGACTTCACCCCAACGCCTATCCTATTGTTCTTCTCTGCAAGCTCTATAACCGAACTGTCCGTATTGAACGGGTCAAGGACAATACCGCCCCTGAACCCTGCACCGCACTCGCAATCTGTATAACCATTGAACTCCGCTGTCGAATATACGCCGCCTTCCTGTCTATGTAAACTTTTAATAGATTGCCGTGTCTGAATAGAACCTGGCGCACCAGACCTCGACATATCGTCCTCCTCGAAATACGGCTTGCTCGGGTTATCATATTCGTAGATAACTTCCCTTGGTTTGCCGCATTTCTTACACACGAACTCCGGGCAACCCGCAACTATCGGTGTCTCGAATCTTTCATCACGCCAGCCCCAAACTGCTCTCTTATTACGACCCATTGGGTTTACCGGATACGCCTCGTCCCGGTTCAGGCCGTCAAGTTCCTGATAACCAGCCGACTTCGCATCAGACTTGCACCAATGATACTTGGCCCTCTCGATTGTTGCATCGGCATGCGGTTCGAATTGCTGTTCAAAATAGTATTTCTTGTTCTTTGTAAAGAAGAACATATAATCGAAGTCTATATCGAACCCATTTTTAACCGGTAACGGTTGTGGATTTCTACATATTATAACGTTACGAAGAACCCAGCCGCGGTTCACCATCTCGATTGCGAACCGTAACGGCCTATCGTCCACGGCATCCGTGTTTATCCAGCATGTGCCGTAATCACGGAGCAACTTGTTAACGGTGTCAAACACGTTGCATACCATATTCAAATCAAAGCCGTATGGCAACGATGTCACGCAGCAATCAACAGATTTGTCAGGTATATCACCTAATGATATCCAGTCAGTATTCGTTATCCCACCCCCACCGTTCTTCCCTGAACGCATCAAACATCTTGCGCAACATCTTTTCATCACTGAACCGTTCGTGCTGAACAGAGTTCATTATAAACATGTCTATGTCTGCTATGTCATAGTTAAGCTCATAGTAATCGAACAGGCCGTTTGCAGTCCTTGCCGGGACACCAAGACTGGCAACCTTCTTGAGCACATCTCTCTTGAAGTCTATACGCTTGGATACGGTCATGTCCTCCTCGATATCCTCAAAATCAATAGGCGACCCTGAAATCATGTCCTCATCAATTACGATACCGTCTTCTTCGAGCATCGCCTTGAACTCGACCTGTTTCTCTTTCCTTACGAACTCGACCTCTTGCTTGGCGCGCTTCTTCTCGGTCCTTTCCTTTGCAAGCTCCGAGCCTGTCTTGATATTGAGTTCCTTATGGATAGACCATTCAAATGGAATCTCGATAGAGTTCGGGTCGAACGTAGGCTGGATATTTCCGTCCTTTTCTTCGATAAGGCCGTCACGCTCGCAGAACTCTATGAACATTCCCGAATCGTCAGGGCTGAACCAGTTCATATCGAACGATAGTTTCATCTTCAACTTCGTGCGGGGCATAGGCGAGCTTTTCTGAAATATCTGGGCTATCGCCTTTTTGTATGCGGGTATGATAAAATCATTCTTTGGTGCAGGTGCAGGCGTATCCTGGTCATCAGGTTCCGGTTTATCCCTTTTAATAATCTTACGCTCTACGAGCTTATCTATAACCATATCAATAAGTTCATCATCATTGATGCGTTTCTTCAGATAAACACGAATATCCGACTCTGATTGAATATTACGCTTTATAACGTAATTGCACAGGTTATCAATGTTGCCCATACGCATCAATCCTCTTCAAAGTCTATCCCGTCAAGGCGTGATTCGAGTTCCGTATCTGACACACTATCTCTATGCATCATAGAGTCCTTCTCGGTAATAGTATCGGCACGCCTGATATTCAGGTCGCTGCGTAAATCGTCTGGAATTGCATCATAATTGATAAGGTATTTATCGGCAATGAAATGGAAATACGGATTCAACGAATCCATGTTCTTTACGAAGAACGAATCGGCACTCCCAACGCCGGCAGCCATCTTTATATGGCTCTTAATCTCGTCCTCCGTAACGGGCTGGTTCTCCGCAACGAACTTTAGTATATCAAGTTCGATCATGTCAAGGCCGCAGAACAACAACGAGCCAAAGTCTGCAAGTGTGGCAATATGCTCCTTGAACAACATCTCGGCCTCTGATATATCCTCGGCCTCTATCGACTCATGCCCCTGCAGTTTCGCAAACGACTTGCATAGGTTCGAGAATTGCTGGAACTTACGCGGGTCAAGCTCACCCGACTCGTTGCATAGAATCTTGTCGAACCCTTCGGATTTCGACATCGATTGCAATGTCCGGTATAGAACATCCAGAACGGGTTCTACGCGAACAGGCAGGTTAACCGATACAAACTTGAAGTACTGGCCAAAGAACTCCTGGAATATTCTGTGCCGGAGACGTTCCTGTATCTCCGTGTCTGTCTTGCCGACAGAGCGCAGTAGTTCAAACTTGCGTTCCCGTATCTTATGCGACTTCTCTTTCGGCTTCAGGTCTGTCCGTGAACAGATACTCTTGATTACGTCATCATTGAAGAATAATGATTCGTCAGCCATTGCACTGTTATCATCTATGTTCTTAACCATAATCTTTAACTTACCCATAGAATTATGTTCTTTCAATAACGATACCCTGGCAAACATCAGCGTGAACCGTGACATCAACTGTTTTGCGTATTGCTTATTATTCCCACCCATCACGGAGTCCAGTTTCTTCATTGGTTCCATACCCTCCTTCCAGTTGTTTGGTATGTTGCCAACCATTAGAATGTTCTCACAGGCAGGGCGTTTTGCATCCTGTATCTGACCCTTTGACACGGTTACATACCCGTTAGCCATCATATCTATCAATGCACCAAACTTGTTATGCGACCACGTCTGGACCTCGGATGCCGCCAATCGCTCGTTATGGTATTTCTGTAAAATTCCAACGCCTAACGACCGTAGGTCCTGGGTAGACATGGCACCAACAAGAGCTGCATACGTGGTGACCTGGTCCGAGCCCACCTTTCCACACTTGACCATTGGCTGTATCACCTTGTCAATCCAGTAATCCTTGCCCTCGCCTGGTGCCGATAGAATAAGAATATGCAGCATTTCCTCACGCGACTTCGGTGTCAGACAGAACACGGCAGTCGTTTTCTTTAGATAATCGTCAGCCTTGTAAAACGTGAATACCTCGTCCATGAACACGTCTAAAGGGTTAACGTTATGTCTATGACAAATCTCAATGAACCTATCGAACTGGCTTCGCAGCATCTTTGACATCAACGCATCTTCTTCAATGTTTACTGTATCGACATACAGAATCCTCTGTTGTTTTCTATTGGCCGTGATCGTGATGAACCTGCCTATTACCTGAACACTTCTGCCGTTCTTGTATGCATACTGTACCTTCTGTACGATACGTTCATACTCGTCATCGTCCTTACCGTATGGGAAATTAGTCAGGTCCACAACGTTATGTATTGCACATAGCATAGTAAACTGCTCACCTGACATATGAAAGAACTGATACGATTTATTGAAAAGACTTTCACTACGGCCTTCTTCTCTATCCGACCTTGAAATCGGAACAGGTATCGGTTCTGGAACAGCCGTAATATTCCCGACAACCTCGATTGGTCTTGTTATCCCTACTCGCGATATAGCCACGTCCACGGTGTTATAAACCTTCGGCAAACCGTCTACAAAGTCTAGAACAAATGCGAAGAGTTCGTCTGACTCATCGTGAAGCAGGTCATCAGCCAATCTACCCATCTCCCTGAACTATAGCTCCCGCTAATTACACGCATATTGTAAATCGGTTGAAATGAAAAAAAAATAAAAGTCCCGCCACGATTTGACGGGACTAAATATTTTGGGGAGTCATCCTGGATTTCAGAGACTACTGAATGACCTCGCCGAGGCATTCCTTGTAGCTATAGTCCGCGGACTGGCGTTCCTGTCTGAAGAACTTCACAGATACACCGTCTGCCGGTATCTGAGGCAGCTTGGCGTATTCGGGCTGCTTGTTCTCTGCATCGAATCCAACCTGAACCATTGCGCCACCATCCCTTGGAGGAAGGCTGAGGATGCGAAGGAAGGTCTTGAGGGTAACACCGGAAAGGTGCATCCTGTTGTAGTTGCCCTTATCGAGACCGTTCCCGAGTTCGGACTTTTCCTTGTCGAGCCTGAAAATCATGTATCCTGGCTCTGCGTCCTTTGGTGCATATACTCTGGTGATGTGGACATGGAAAGGCTCGTTCACGCCGAGTTCCTCGTGCCCAATCTTCTCACCCTCGTCATCTTCGGATGCGGATTCCCTCTTTGATGCGAGGTACTCGTCGCGTTCCTTCTGGATTCTCTCAACGAACTTGCCGGATTTCTCCCACTTGTCGTCGAAATCTTCCACGGGTTCGCCAAAGACGTGCTGGAAACCAAACTTGTTCCCGCCCTTTGGCTCTTCCTCTACGACCACGAACTGGACCTTCACCGGGTTCTCGACCTTCGGAACCTTGACAAGGATTGCCTCGCCATCACTGAATCCGGCCTCGAGCTCGGGATAGTCGTCATTGTCGCCAAGGTCCCTGAGTACCCTCTGTCTGAGTGTCCTCATAATACCGGACCTGACGTATACGGTGTTCTCATCACCCTTGTAACCCTTCGTAACAGGGCTTTCGGGAGTAAAGGAGAATCCCATGAAATCACCATACTGGTCGTCCTGCTTGCCCCAGGCCCTTGTAATCTCGAACTTGTAAAGATTACCAACTTCGAGCTTGAGAATCTTTGTTTCCTCAAACCTGGAAGCGGCCTGTTCGCGTCTCTCTTCCTGCTCCTTCTGGAGCCGGGCTATAAAATCTTCGTTATTTTCTGGCATCTTATTCACCTACGTTCTTCTCGCAGTGGACGAACATAAAAACCGTTGCCGACCACGACAAAATCGATGTTATAATTCTGTCATGTTGTCCGTTTGTTCCACGATAATCTCCAAATATCGTACTATCTATAAATACTTGCCGAGACCCTCCAGACAGTGCTTATTAAGGATTTCTATATGATTAGATAACAGTAGATGAATAAGGCATACATTGTATAACATCCCGCCTACAAATTACTCTTCAATGCCCAGTAATTCCTGTATTTTCTTGCACCTGTTCCGTAAAGTTACCTCCGTCACGGAACATTTATCGGCAACATCCTTCTGCGTTATCTTACCCTTTGCCGTTTGCTCCACCGCTGTGTATATAATCGCCGCCACAAGTCCCATAGGCGCCTTACCGGAATACATACCATGCTCCTCGCAAAGATGCATAAGATACCTTGCGCGTTGAACAGTTTTATTTGGTAAATCCATCATCTGACAGAACCGCTCCAAAAAGTCGTCTGCAGTAGGCGGGTCTACCTTTAGCTTGAACTTTCTCTTCATGAATCTAGCTATACGTCCGCACTCCTTACGACTTACACCAATCTCCCGTGCAATCTCGTCAAGCGTCCGCGGATGACCACAGATACGACCTGCAAGGTAGAATGACGCAGCTATGACAGAAGTAATCGAGCGTCCCCTGATAATGTTCTCGGATACGGCACGTCTATACAGATGAGCCGTCTCCTGCTGAACGTCAGCAGTGAGCTCGAGCTGCGACGCCTTCTTGTTTATCTCTTGTAGTGCATATATAAGGTTGCGTTCCTGTGAATTGCTTATACGCAGCTTATGTTGCCACTTCATTAACCGGTGTACTTCACGACGGGCAGCAGATGACAAGGGACGGCCATGCGAATCTCTCATCGAATGGTCGATTTTCGTTGACAGACCCTTGTCATGCAATGTTTCGGACTCAGGCGGTCCGACGCGATGACGATTTTTTTGCTCTTCACTATATACCCGATACTCCTGGCCATGGCTAATCATATCGGAATCTACGATTAACCCACATGTATCACAGTGACGTTCGCCACGGTCGTAATCGGTTACGACCTGTTCACCGCATTCCGGGCAGACAGACTCGTCACTCGGTAGTTTCCTCGTCTTTTTCGAGGCCGTCATCTTCGCCATCGTCCTTCCCGGCATCCTTATCCGTTAATGAAAACACGGATTGTGATGCACCGGCATCAACCGGAGTCCCCGTTGGGACATCGTCGGTTGTAGCCGTGATTTTGGAAGGCGAAGGGCTGACCCCTTCTTTCTGTTGGATATAACTTTCGTATCCTGCTACGAATTCCTTTGCATCGTCACCTGATAGGCCAATCTGGGTCGCTACCATTGTCAATGCTTCTTCTGCTTCCTTTCCTTTTAAACCTGCACTACGCATTTGTTCGTAAGCCATTTCCACAACCTGGTCGGTTGATTGCTGCGGACCCTGCATCATCATATGCAATGTCCTTGTAAGGTCACCGATACCGTAAAGGGTTTTGAACTTCAATGAGAAGTCATGGTCAACCAGTTTACCGACACCGCCGCAAGCCTTGCATTTGGTGTTTCCCTTGCCAGTACAAACATGACACTGCAAGTTATCACCAACTATACCTCTGCCGCCGCATGCCAGACAGATTATGAGCCCTGCCTTTGGCTTGCCATTTTCGTCCTTTGGACCTTTTCCTTTACAATCCGGACAGGCAACTGTTTCACCTGTCTTCGCATCCCGTAAATCTATAGCACTCGAAATCTTCGAGAACAGGATGTCTATGACCTTATGCTTCTCAATCCCAAACCTAACCGCCATCTCGTACCGCACTGCCTCCTTGGCATGCGGGTCAACCTCGGCCGATTCTTTACTTTTATCGACCTCTTCCATGACCTGCATCGCCAGCATGAACTTTCTGTTCAACGTGTCGATACGTTTTATGGCATCGGTATATATGGGACTGTACCGTTCTTTCCAGGCCTCACTCTTAGAGCTCATTTCGTCACTCATTGCTGCCACCATCCTTTAGGATTAACTCTATCATTTTCTTTACTGTTTTCTCGTTATCAATGGCATCCCTGAACATCTCGAACAGGTCTTCCTTTGTATATTCAGGATGCGACGTGGATGCCATCATAATCTCTATACGCAATAGGCTTTCAGGGTTATTGAACAACGATTCCTTATCTTTCGCCATTGTTTGTATATCGAGTTCATCCACCCTTTGGCAGTTGGAGCAAACACGGTCGGAACGCTTTTTCATCCTATCGCAATACGGGCACTCGTCCATGCCATAACTCTGCCAGCAATTCCGCATACGCTTCCCGAAATTATCGTCACGCTTGTAACGTCTCGATTGGTATGCAAGCTTGTTGCATCTTGCCGAGCAGTACTTCTTACGGCTATTGGTCGTAGTGAACTCCGCTGTGCAATAATCACACGTTCTCGTTATTTCCTCTACCATCAAAAAAACCTACAAACCCCCATATATATCGGGTGGCTTATATACATTTCTAGGGGATGCTCCTGGAAGTATACCCGCCGACATTAATTGTTTATCTAGGGGTAGGTATCTGAATCTGAATACTGCCAACATAAAATGTTTATCGGGTCAGGTTGCGCTATGAGATACACTACCCCTAAAACCCCTCGGAGCTAGTCGCAACTTTAGATTAGTATGAAGTCAGGCTCATATGAAGATATAGCTTTATGCAACTTGTTTACCGAAGGTGAATCGAAAATGGCTTCGCCATTCATTCTTTGAATATTCCGATGCTTCTCCGCAGGAGACAGAGAGGAATCTTGTAAAACATCACCGTTACAGGTCCTCCGCTCAGGCTTTGCCTTCCCTCGGACATTCGGAGAATGAAGTACAAACTCGGGTTCGTATTCCTTGACCTTTGGTCCGCAATCGACACTACCGAAATCGGAATCTTCTATCCTTATCCGCTCCATCGTGCCTTCACATTCATCGTCTTCCTTGATGGCGAAGCCATAATATGTTGCATTGAACACAGCGCCGCATTCTTCACACCGAACATCCTGTGCATAGCCGTCCCAATCGCAGCCAAGGTCATCGTCAACTGTCTGTAGTTCCCAGTTAATATGTTCTGTCATGTCAATTGTCTCTTTACAGCATGGACACAAATCCGACACGTACGGCTTCTCATCTACAGCATATTTCTCATCCTTCGACAGAGCGTCTCGTGTCCAACCGACCTTCTGCGCTATGATACCCGCCTTATCCTGAACATCGAGGTGTAGTATATCCGGAACAACGAGCCGTACCGTGTCCTTATCGACAAGCTCACGGCCACGGTCTGTCGTGACCAGTATAATGTTATTATCCTTCAGGAAATAACGTATATCATTATCGTCACTTTCGCGTGGCGGCACCTCTGACCAGCCGATAACGGGGCCGTCAGGCATACTATCCGTAATCTCGTTGAGGCATTGGTTCTTGAAAGTTTTGTTAACACGCTTGAACGGCCACCGTTCCTGCCACGATTTCCTGTCAACCCATTCAACGCAGTCACGGTATCGTCTATCGAAGTCTTCCTTGTAATGACTTGTTTGCCGGCGGTATTCAAGTTGATTGAACTTGCCACTGACACGCTGCCCGACATAGTAGACATTGATACCGTATTCTTCATTCAACTCCTTTACAAGCGCATCCCCGTGCGTATGGTACTCTCTATTATCACGCTTGCCGACAATGTTCTCGTCAAGCAGGATACCGCCTGTTCCTATATCGAAGTCAGCATGTAATACAAATTCGGGCTCGTATTCCTTTACGAACAATATCGCAAACGAGATACTCGCATTGCAATCGTCAAAACCGTTAGGACATTCATGTGTGTCCAAGCCTTCTTCAACCATTTCCTTTAACCATTCAAGTTCTCTTTCGTCGGGTTTGAATCTGAGTATCGGCTCTGTGTTATAATTATCACGATAGACCCTACCCGTAAGCGTATGCGACATATCGTTCCTGCCGGTGTAATCCAGGTGTATCCATGCCTTTATAATCCCTTTACCAACTATTTCATACACGTCATCCTTATATTCAAGTGGCGCAAAATAAAAGAAATCTTCTTTACGGTTCTGGTTGGGAGACCAGCGTGGGTAAAAGAAATATCCCTCAAACCAGTCCGTGCTTACCGTATCTGCATTTAACTTGAACTCTGGCGCATACTCGAGTATGGTATCCCTATTTTTCCGTACAAGTCTGGATAACGCAAGCCAGTACTCATACAGGTCGGTCAGGCAACTGGCCGTTGGCGACACGTAATCTATTAGCATCCTTATGCCATATCTATTTCTGAACAACGAATTAAACCTGAACGTTTCGGTACCCCTACTCGATTTAAACCTACCCGCAGATTCAACAACACCCCTGTCCTTTGCGAGCAGCCCGGCATGGCCGTGTATCATGGACTCGAGCATACCCAGTTCAGATTCAACGTTATCATAACCCTTTACCTCAACCCAGTAATTCTGCCGAAGAATCGGACCGTGTATCACGAACTCCGGCATCGTCCTGTCGAGCCTGCCATAGATTCCATGCCAGGTATCTATCCATGCATCCCTGACTGCCCTCAATATATCGTGCATGGTTTTCTCGTCAGGCGCGTGTAGAACAAAATCTCTGATTTCATCTGAGATAAATTTATTTATCGGTGAATGAAGTACAAACTCTTCGGTGTACTCGGGTATCTCTGACCTCGGTATGTCAATATCGAACGCCTTGCAAATCCTTTTAACGTCCTTCTCATCGAAATCACGGACAAGTTGCCGATATTCCACGTTCTTCATGCCGGATATTGTATACCCTAGTTCTACTATCTTTGTAGATATCTTCAACGTAAGGCCGCGCCTTCTAAACACCTCTACCATCTGTATACCAGGGCTCGCAAGCTTGAACTCCTTACGATATTGGGGTATCGTCAACCTTGCGTGATACGCATCTACATCCTTAACGGAAACATATGTCACGTGCCCGCCCTTAACATCTTTATTGTATGAATGGTATGCAAGATATTGCATGAGGTCCTCGGCCTGCTCACTGCCTTCAATATAATACAGGTCATAGAACGTGCGTACACCGACCTCCGTCATATCCGGGTAATCACGCCTGAACTTCGGCCAATTCTCTATGAACCTATCAAAATTATCCGCAGATAATTTAAACTCAGGTTCAAATTCAGTTATGCGTGTACTATCTTCGATACCGAACAAATCATCAATTGGTATCCTGCCAAGACCTCCAGGCACCCACGCTTCCTCGTAGAAGTCCCACCTTTCCTCGTTTTCCACAATGACATCAGCGTCGTTATCATAAATCATTATAGAATGAATATCGAACCTGAAATCCGTGCCCTCGTCATTATCAGTCCAGTACGCGAACTGACCCGGCCGTATTATCTGACCATCATTACGTTTAATCCATTCTACCTGAATCCAGGGAGTGCCTGATACAAAAGCGCCTCTCGTAATTATTTCACCATGCGATGCATACGGCCTATCACTAGTTGGTGCTGTTAATACAAACTGTGGCGCATATTCGGGTATCCTCTGAAATATTAATCTTTCAAGCGTGTCAATCTCTTTTTTGGATAGTTTATCATGTTTGTAATACCAGTCAGGGTCGTTCTTGCCAACCACGTATTTGTATGCTCTTATCTTCGGGCGTGTTCCGTCGGCATACTCGTAATCATCGTATTTATCTTCGGGGTAATGCAGGAATATTACGTTGCCATCGTTCTCGTAGACATGCTCCTTTCTTATATCGGTTCTTATATCGGTAACATTTCCTTCCAATAGATGCCGTGCAACGTCCTCCAGTGAACCAAAATCAATGTCATAATCACGCCCTGAACCGGATATTTCTGTCCACCTGACGATGTGATACGGGAACTCCTCGACAAACTCGGATAACGAGTTGAATTGAACCTTATCATTATACGATAGGTCGTTAGGTGTCTTCTCAGGAGGCCAATCGGCACTGTACATACACATGGCTAATCATTATTACAATTATCTATAATTGTATAAGAACTTAACCTTTTCAGGTAATACTCTTTCAGGTAAAACTATTTATCAGAAATGCGATTCTAAAACCCCTTCCTTCAGGGAGGGGATACAGAATCGACAGATTACATAAAAACACAACTCTTAAATATCTTGTTGGACAATGTGAT
>JGI10211J14876_10000085_pt1 | contig 32358 bp, 32 predicted proteins | sample Etolagsediment_FD_14876 | JGI IMG/M metagenome (IMG submission 14876)
TTGGCGATAGGTAACCGCTCCGACTCTACAAACAGGCCGCTCAAAGGCATTATCGATGACGTGCGGGTTTATAACCGCGCTCTGACAGCGGCGGAGGTCGGGTATCTTGCGAGCGATAGCACGGGTATCGTGGACATACAGTCAATCGCCAATTTGATTGACGGTGAGGCGCCCGGCAAGAAGGCGGTGAACCTGAGGGACTTTGCTATGTTGGCGGACAACTGGCTACAAGAGGAGATGTGGCCTTAGTAATCAGGTTGTGTTGTAACTTCGAAGAAGTTCGGGGTCTATACCAAATCGGTATAGACCCCGCTTTTTTTGGCATTATTTCGTGCGTGATGGGTATTTCGGCTGGGGCGCTCAAAAATTATAATTGGGGCGAAGATAGCGCTTGCGGGCTACAACTTGCGCTTTTGAATTGACTATTGATAGTACTCTGGGAACAGGGTATAATAGTTACGATTATAAGGGCGAAGTCAATATTATTTTTTTGGAGGTTTATAACTATGTTACTTAATGTTTTCAGAGTCATCTTTATTATCATCGTTTTAGCGGCCTTATTCTTTAATATAAGTTCGTCTGACATTGCCGCAGACACAAAGAGCTTTCATATAATCCTCTGGAGTGGGCTGACGCTGGCGCTCATTGCCCTTTCTGTAGATATTTTTACGCCGAGGAAATCTCTGGCTGCATTAGCGGGCGTGTTCTTCGGGCTCTTGGTGGGCATATTCATAAGTTGGGGCCTGGCACAGGTGGTAGACCTAATTAACAGCATTTATAACCTGGGCCTGAGCGCAACGGCAATTCAGGGAATTAAATGGATGATGGGGATATGTATATGCTATCTCGTCATAAGCATAGTGATTCAAACCAAGGATGATGTCCGTTTTGTGATTCCCTATGTCGAATTTGCCAAACAGACCAAAGGGGCCCGTCCTCTGATTTTGGATACCTCGGCAATCGTCGATGGCCGGATTGCAGACCTCTACCAGAGTAAATTATTTGACTCTCCGCTGATTGTTCCGCGTTTTGTCCTCAATGAATTGCAATTGATAGCAGATTCGGCCGATAAGCTCAAACGCAACCGCGGCAGACGGGGACTTGACGTACTTAACAGAATGCAAACGGATTCGAGCATCGACATAGAGATTGATGACAGCACCATTCCAGAGGTCGAGGAGGCCAAAAATGTGGACCAGAAATTGGTGATGTTCACCAAGAACTGCAACGGACGACTGACAACAACCGACTATAACCTCACCAAGGTCGCACAAGTACGTGAGGTGGATGTAATGAATATTAACAATTTGGCCAATTCACTAAAGACGATTGCTTTGCCGGGTGAGACTATGGAAGTGAAAATCATCAAACCCGGCGAAGAAGCGGAGCAAGGTATTGGTTATCTGGCTGATGGTACAATGATTGTTGTTGAGGACGCCCGCAAAAGGATTGGGCAAGAAGTGCTCATTAGCATAACCAGTTCGCTGCAGACCTCAGCGGGTAAGATGATTTTCGGAAAATTCGAAGGTTACGCAGAGAAGAAAAACCGTAACAAAAATTGGTCATCGAACGAAAAACCGAACAAAATAAATAGCTCAGAGAACAGCTAAAAAATCACCGGGCGGACTATTTGGATTTAAAAAGGCATTTCAGGAACAGCGCAACGGCGAACGCATTGCCCGGCACAAATAACGACCAATAGAAATGGGATTGAAAATCAGGCTCTGTGATGTACGAGCCGGCAATGCAAAAAGAAACAACCACAACAAGGGCGGTCAAGAAAAAACAAAGCCACTCTGCCAGGGTAACTTTCAGGGCTGCGCCGCAAGAGCAGCGGTAAAGTATTATTATCGCAAACAGAAGTAGTGTAAGGGATATAAGAAGGGGGGCCAGAACAGGTCCTGCCCACGTGATTGGTATCAGAAATAGTATATCCCAATCCATAATTGAACCGGGCCAGTTGATGAGGATTTTGAGCCAGATGTAGTAGAAGATGTCCCAGATTGCGAAGATTGCCAGGAAATAAGCAAATCGCTGCTGAAGATTTCGGCCGATGAGCCAGGCACTGCTTAAGATTAAAACCAATGTGGCCGTCTCTCGTCCGATTTCAGTTAAAAGAAAGTTATAGTGTTGACCAATGGGAAAATCGTGTAACGGAAAGGCAAAGCCATCAGGGTGAAAAATTGTTCGCAAGTACACAACAACAGCGGCTTCGATATATGCAAAGGCAATGCCGAAGATAATAACGACGCAAAATCGCTTAAATGTTGTTGCCGGCGGCTCCAGATGTCGTGCTTTTTCGCACATTTGCATTACAGATTTTCTAATTCCTTTAGCAGTGCAGCGATAATTTTGTCCTCTCGCACCACTGAGATTTTTCGGCCATTACGATAAATGCAAGCTTTGCCCTTTGCAGCACATATGGCCAGGTCGGCGTCGGCGGCTTCGCCGGGGCCGTTGACAACACAGCCCATCACGGCAACACGCAATGGCTTATCAATCTCGGTCAGGGCCTTTTTAACTCGGCGAGCCAGTTTGACTACGTCAATTTCAGCCCGGCCGCACGTCGGACAAACTATCAACTCCGGCTTTGACCGTTCGTACAGGCCCAGTGCAATTAGAATCTCTTTTGCAATTTCGGTTTCTACAACCGGACTGCCGGCGGCACTTATCCTGATGGTGTCGCCAATGCCTTCTGCCAGCAATGTGCCCAGCGACACAGCCGAAGGTATCTGAGCATCTTCAGGCAGGCCTGCGTGTGTCAGGCCAAGGTGAATTGGATAATCGAAGGCTTCAGAAATACGGCGGTTGATTTCGACGGTCCTCAGACAATCACTGCTTTTTGCACTAAGCACTAATTGAGTGAAACCACGATTTTCAAACAGCCGAACATACCTTTTCATTTCCTTAAACATCAAAGTCGTTCGCTTTTGAAATGGAATATCCTGCTTCCTGAGGTCACGAATGCTTGCCTCGTTAACGCCGATACGGATGGCGGTCTTATGCACTTTGGCCGCGTCTATTATTCGCACAATGTCTTTTCGATTTCTTATATTGCCGGGATTGAGCCGTACTTTGGCAGCTCCGGCTTCTATCGCTTCAACAGCACGGTTAGAACTGAAGTGAACATCGGCAATTAAGGGAACAGACACCTTTTGAACAATTTTTGCAAAAGCAGAGGTGTCAGCCCGTGTAGGAACGGCGATTCGCACCAATCGGCAGCCGGCCAGGACAAGCCGTCTTATTTGCTTCACACAAGCGGCAATGTCAGTGGTGTGTACCTTCGTCATCGACTGGATAACTACGGGAGCGGAAGAGCCGATTCTTACCGAACCGACTTTGATTGTTTGTGTTTTTCTTCTCTTAATCATATCAAAATTGTAGCTTGTTTTATCCCTCGGAGCAAATTAAAATACCACCAAGCACATTATTGATTAACCGTTATTGATTGTTGCCATGAGCTCAATGCTACTATCTATTGCTGTTGTGCTGTTTGTTGTTTACTGGGGTTTGGGCATAATCCTTTACATTATGCAGCCGACGTTTTTGTACAGCCCCATGCGGGAAGTTCCCTATACGCCCGACGAATTAGGACTGGATTTCGAACATGTACTTTTCAAAACTGCGGACGATCTACAGCTCGCCGGCTGGTACATACCCGCAGAGAATTCGGAGCTAACGGTTCTGTTCTGCCACGGTAACGGCGGCAATATGATGCACCGCCTGGACAGCATAAATTTCCTTTATAATCTCGGATTGAATTGCTTCATTTTTGATTACCGTGGCTACGGCGGCAGCGAAGGCAAACCGAGTGAGGAAGGGACATATCTGGACGCCCGGGCCGCATACAAATGGCTGACCGAAGAAAAAAAAATGTCGCCGGATAACATTATAGTATTCGGCAGGTCCCTGGGAGGAAGTATTGCGGCACAACTAACAAGCAAGACGCAAGCAAAAGCATTGATTATTGAGAGCGCTTTTACGTCATACGTTGACATTGGCAGGAAATTCTACCCTTATATGCCCGTGCGGTGGTTCGCGAGTTTTGGTTACCGGACAACCGATTATGTCAAAGAAGTCAAAAGTCCCGTGATGATAATTCACAGCAGAAATGATGAAGTTGTGCCGTTTGAGTTTGGTCTGGAACTGTACGAAGCTGCGAACGAGCCGAAAGAATTTGTTGAAATGTTCGGCAGCCATAACGACGGCTTTTTGGTATCCGGCGAGATTTACAAAAAGGCCTGGACGAAGTGGTTAAAACTCTTAGAAGAATATCAAAGCCGGGCAGGCAGCCAACAGGCCTCATAACTATTCATACCTTGTATCGCGTGACGCGTATTCCACACTTATTGCCCGCACCCGGCAAATTAAGTCTTGCCGCCGGCTATCCGATATAACAAACATCCTGTCTTCGGAGCAGGTGTCCCACTGAGGATTGGTTTTATTAAGTCCGGCAATATGCAGTTCAGGGACGCTGCAATATCGGGATAAGATGTAACCAATGGTTGAGAATCTGCCTATAATCGCGTTGGCTAAGTATGAGAGGGTCGAGGACACTTGCGGCAGTGGCGCAGCGATTATCGGTCTCGAGTTCGACATTTTCGGTGAGCCGGTACATTTTCGCATTGGCGTTGCGCACAAGCAGGCGAGACTGGCAGATATAGCTCCAATGGCACGGATGCTTTCTACAAAACTGGCACCGGCGGTACTGAAGCAACTTGGCAAAGAGGAAAAGTTTGTTCCCTGTTGCAAAGGCTGCTCTGCGTGTTGCAACTACCTGGTTCCCCTGTCGGTCCCCGAGGTCTTTCGTATGAGACAAGAAGTGCTGGCAGTGCCGGCAAACCGCGGCAGAGCGGTATTGCAATCCTGTCTTGATGCAGCAAAAAGAGTTCTCGACAACAGCTCCGAAAGCTCTGACCTCTACCCATCGACAGAAATACTCGGCCCAACCCGGGTAAGCCAACTTGGCAGATGGTACGCAGGACTCAAACTGTCTTGTCCATTTTTGTCTGATGGTCTTTGCACAATATATGAGCAAAGGCCGACCGCCTGCCGTGAGCACATAGTAACAGGCTCACCGTCCCTGTGCGAAGCTGAATGGACGGACGAGTCCCAGGTGGTGCAGATGCCTGTAAGCATTCTCGAGGCCCTTGGTCAATTGGCGAGCAAGCTCGAGGCCACGAGCGTGGAGGCGGTGATGCTGCCGCTGGCATTACCCTGGGCACAGGAGAATCTACCGCGCCACGAGCGGACCTGGCCTGCAGTAATGATGGTCGAGCAGTTTATTGAGATTGTAAAAACGATGGCCGTGGAGAATTCCGCAGCGGCTGTCAGATAAATATGGTTCAAAGTTTCCTTAACAGCCCTACCACGACTGCCTCGATTCGGCAGTTGTCTGAATAAATCGGGTCGTAATCATCATTAGCCGGCTGGAGACGAACCTGCCTCTTTTCTTTATAGAATCTTTTTAGCGTTGCATCCTCATTATCAACGATAGCAATAACCAATTGGCCATTATTGGCCGAGGATGCGCGACGGCAAATCACATAATCACCGTCGCGGATATCATCGCCCAACATACTGTCGCCCACCACCTCAAGAGCAAACGTATCTTCGCCGCTGCCGAAATGAGAGCTCAGGGACAGGTACTCTTTGTCTTCTATCGCCTCTATCGGCAAACCGGCGGCCACCCTGCCCACAAGTGCTATCCCTGTCGGCCGCTGGCGATGTGAGTTTGAGTTGTCCTCAGCCAGATGGCTAAGCAGTTCTTGCGCTTTTGAAGTTAGCTTCAAAGAGCGAGCCCTGCCCCGGCAAGCTGAAAGCAGGCCTTTTCTTCGCAGTTCGGCGATATGTTCGAATGTGGTGCTTCGGCTTACGCCCAGTTCGGACGCTAATTCTCCAATCGTCGGCGAATAGCATCGGCTCGCCTTGAAACCGGTGATTGCTTTCAATAATTGTAATTGACGCGGTGTAACCTGGCTCGTCGGCTTTGCTGCTTTTAACTGCATATTTCAGTTTCTCCTTTTCGGTGAGAATCTCGTTCGTAAGGCAGCGCGCACCTGTCGGCACCGCTGAAGTGCTGTCGGGTTCTAACCCAAGCAGCAAGGCTATCACCTCGCTCAGCGAAGTCAGCAATTTGTGCAGACGCTTCGGCAAGGGCTGGCTGGATACTGGAAATTCGTCAGGCCAAACGGTGATAAAGTCGCCGCCGGGCCCAAATCTGCATAGCGGCCCAATTTGTTCATTCAAACGGCCGTTCATTCTTTCCCCAGTTCTGCATACCGACAATTATTCGACCGACAAAACACATAACACCCACAGCAAATATTTCTATCGGTAATACGAAGGCAAAAACCCTAACAAAAACCGAACAAAAATCAGCGAATCGAAAAATTTTTTAAGGTCTTATATTTCGTTATTTGATAACGCGAATAATATAGGACTGCTAATCTGTATGTTACGTTTGGAGCTGTTGCCAAACTTTCCAGCCGGGCACCGGCTTGCGCCCGCGTACCGCCCTGCCGACAAATTATCACTCTGAGTCAGCCTGATACTATTTTTCAGGTGGGAAGATTTCGATAAGCGTCCGGACAAGCCATCGGATTGCGTCATTTACCTCTGCAGATACAGATTGGCCAAGTTCGGTCTGTGCAGGCTGAATCCCGATGAAATAAACGCCAACATCCATATCCTGACAAATCATATCAACAAAATGACGCGGCGAAAGCGTATGTGTGGAAATGACCAGCGAGCTCAACTGCTCGGATTTGAAGATGCTTATCGTTCCAGGCAAGGCGCCAAAGTCGATAGCATCGATAATAAGCAGATTCTGCAGGGCTTTCTTTATTATCGGCTGGATATAATTTTCAGGCACTGTTCCGGCATCTATTAGCTCGGCGCCCACTCCGATGTTCCGGAGTTGTTCACAAACCAACGGGCCTGCCCCATCGTCACTCTTTAATGTGTTGCCGATTCCGACAATAACCGTTTTGGAACCGCGGAGTTTATTTAACTGCTCGAAAAGTTGCTGGTCAGTGCCCATAGCATTTCCACCCCGTTAGAAATCGTTCTTCTTGGGGGTTTAGAGTCGGATGTTCAGTTCGCATTTACATTTGGGGCACAGGATTCGCATAAAATCGCTTGTTTGGATTTCTTTACCCCTTTCGGCCTGCCGAATTCCCTCCTGCGGCTTCGTAGATAGTTCGCCGCTCTTGGCAAGCAAAAGTGAAGGATTGGTATAGGCCAATGGTCCGAGTTTTTCGTAAAGCCAGATGAGATGTTTTTTGGTGCCTATTGTCGCACCGCACTTCTCGCACAGTTGAAGCTCGAAATCGTGGGTTTCAGCCATACTTTCCCTGTCGAAACCGGCCAAATCCCACTCATTCGATAATCTTATACCCGTTTCTGTGGTACAGTTATCTCTGCAATTGCCGCAAAAGATGCACGCATCATATCGAAGCGTTATTTTTCTAACAGGCCGGTCGCCTTCAAGCTCATCGACCTGGGTCAGCGCATTGGTCGGACATACATTTACACACGCACCACAGCCGATGCAGGTATCGAGGTCAAATTCCGGCTTGCCTCTGTACCTCTCCGGCACAACGCAAGGCTCTGCCGGAAACCGGGTGGTAAACCGTGGCGAAAAAACCGCTGTAATGGCTTCTTTCAATTCTCTTAACTTTGGCAAATGCATTTTCGTATCTCGTATCTCGTATTTCGTTTTTATTTCTTACTTTCCTCTGCGTATTTGTCAACAACGCTCTTCTCCCACAACTTCACACCGGAAGCATAAGCGCCTTTGGCGATTGCGTGGGCAGCGGTCGGCGAAGTTATTAATATAAATACAGCGCAGATTACCGCTTTTGCGCTTATCGGTCCGGAACCGCTAACTAACGCGACACCAACCAACAACAAAACGGTGCCGAGAGTTACGCATTTTGTTGAGGCCTGCAGACGGTTGTAAACATCCGGAAAACGAACAAGGCCTATGCAGCCGAATATATCAAACAGGATTCCAACTGTTATCAGTATGTAACCTATAATATCAGTCATCGAAACTTCTGCCCTCCAAAAACTTCGCCAATGCCATGGTCCCGATAAAGCTCAGCAATGCCCAGGCAAGAGCGATGTTAAGATAAAAATCTTTCTTGGCAACCAATCCAACAATGGCACAAAAACCCACTATGACTATGCCTAATATGTCAATAGCTACCGTTCTGTCGGGAGCACTGGGGCCGCGGCCTATTCTATACAAACATAAAAAACAGCACAGAAGCAAGCCGATATAAAACAGCATTGTTAATGTTGCCATAGTTACCTCTTTCTTACTCGAAAATCCTCTGCAGGAACCACTCGAACCTCTTAGCTATCAATTGAGTTGCCTGCTCGACGTCGTCAGACTTTACGTTAATCCAGTGAACATACAAAAAGGTCTCCCGCGAAGCGGGGTCCCCATCGTCCGTCAAATCAACGGTTAAAGTGCCCGGTGTAAGAGTGATTGAATTTGCCAGAGCGGTTATACCGGATTCTGTTTTTAGATTTGTTTTTATTTTTACGATTCCGGGTTTTATCGGCATCCTGGGATGCAGGGCGCGATAGACAACATCCAGATTGGCCTTCATTATATAATAGAAGAATACCGGCACATAAACCAAGGCCCAAAATATTCGTGCCGGCGAGATAAATACGAGATGCTCTTTAGGCAGTACCTCGTGGAACAAAATCGCAATGATAGCAGAAGCTATCAAACCGGCGACTACAAGCTGGATGTCAACTTTACCATCGACAAAAGGCCAGGTCAGTATCACCCAAACGATAAACGCCAAAATAAAATAAATCAGTCGCCTCATAGCACAATACCTTATGTTTGTTACATACCGGTCATTTTTATTACATTAGCCGAATATCCAATCCCATCGGTCAGCGCTTCCACAGCAGGCTCAAGTATGCCGGCTCTCAAAGACGGTACTATCACAAGCAGCCCCATAAGCACACACAAACAAGCTAAGAATACCATTACAACGAGCATAGAACCTTTGTTCTCTTTTGTCTGCTGTAAGTTTTCCGGCAGCTCACCCAGGAAAACATACCTTTGGACCTTCAAATACATAATCAGAGTGCACAGACTCACAAAAACAATTACCGCTGCGACCCAGTAAAAGTGCGCTTGAAATGCTGCGACCACAAGAATCAGCTTGCTCCAGAATCCGCTAAATGGCGGGATACCGGCAATGGAGGCCGATGCAACGGTGCAGGTCGCGCGAGTCACAGGCATCTTCTCTGCAAGTCCGCCCATCTCTCTCATCTCTCTGGTGCCCGTTGACATCTGCACCGAGCCGCTGGTCAAGAACAACAAAGATTTGTAAACAGCGTGGTTGACGAGATGGAACAATCCGCCAAGGATAGCCAGTGAAGCCCAGGCCGGATTGCCTCCTTCGGCAATTATGAGTCCCCCAAGGCCGATGCCCAAAACCACGTATCCTAACTGGCTGATACTCGAATAAGCTAATAACCGCTTGAAGTCCCACTGTCCTATCGCCAGAAACGCACCGGCAACCATACTCAGGATACCGAGCGCAACTAAAAGCCAGCCAACTTGAATCGAAACACCAAAGACGTTAAAAAGCACACGGCATAGGGCATAAACACCAAGGGTCTTTATCAATACGCCCGACAGCATTGCAGAAATAGGGGCAGGAGCCGATGGGTGTGCGTCGGGCAGCCAGGCGTGAAACGGGACCAGAGCGGCCTTTAAACCAAAGCCGGTAATAAATAAACCCAGAGCAAAAGTAAGTCCCGGATTTAAACCCGAGCCCTGTATTGCTTTCGAGATGTAGGCCATATTAAGTGAGCCGGTATTGCCGTAAACAAGGGCAACCGCTAAAAGAACGAACGTAGAACCAATGCTGCCCAAAACCATATACTTAAAGGATGCCTCAAGTTCTTCATGGCCACACCCAAAACCAACCAGCGCATAAGATGCAATTGAAGCAATTTCCAAAAATACAAACAGATTGAAGATGTCCCCGGACAGTACCACACCGTTCATACCCGCGACCATAAGCAGGAACAGGCAAAAGTATTTTGCCTTTGCGGTGTATTGCTCCATATACCTTACACTAAAGAGCATTGCCGCGGCGCTGACAACACTAATAGTCAAAAGCATAAGCGAGCTTAAGCCGTCAAGGACAAGATTAATACCAAGGGGTATTGACCATTTGCCTATTTCGTAAACGCCGGATTTGCCGATAGAAAAAACCGCCAATACCAACAGCGAAACGGTCGTCAAATTTGCTAAGACAGTCGCAACGGCCTTACCTTTTCTGCCGGAACCACTGAAAAGCGGAAGCAAAAACGCCATTACCAAAGGTATAGCAATAAACACAGGCAGCGGTACGCTCATCCTCTTAATCTCCTTATCTTGGTAATGTCAAAGGTGCCGTATTTTTCGTACGTTCTGATGCATATCGAAATCATAAGCGCCAAAGAACCCAGACTAATAACGATTGCAGTCAGCACAAGGGCCTGGGGCAACGGGTCAACGCACCTGCTTACAAACAAGTCACTAACCTGACCACCTGCACCCGCCAAATCTTCTTTGCCTACAATCGGAGCCCTCCCGCCGAGGCGATACCCGAGCATAATCAGGAAAAGATTGACGGCATATTCCATAATAAGAATGCCGATTGTAATCTTAACCATATTTTTTTTAACAACTGCACAATACAGCCCTATCATAAATAACAAAAAGCATAGCGCATACAACATAAGGTTTTATTCCTTTCCATTAACTGGCGCACCAGGCTTAAAATCTTTACAGCAAATCGAAAAAATAAGAATAATCAGAAACAGTGACGCACCAACCTTCAGGCCAATAGCGATGTTCGACAAGGGTATAGTGCCCGCACTAACAAGCTCCAGGACTTTCCCCGGTAAATATTTCTGAAAGAGGAAATTGGCGAAGAAAGAGCCGCTAAGAACAAATCCCAGGATTGCTATGAGAGCAAACAGAAATGCCCCCAGGCAATCGAGCTTTGAGGCAACCGGTAGAGACAGGTTCTCTTCCACAAATTCTCTGCCGAAAGCTAACATAAGCAGCACGTAAGAAGAAGCTAAAATCACCCCGCCCGCAAAACCTCCGCCAGGAGTAAGATGACCGGTAATGACAATATAAATACCGAACAGAATGATGAGCATCTTAACCCAACTGCTAATGGTCTTCACTATTACCGTCATACCTTTCACCCCATTAGCAATTTTCTCTTCTTGTGCCATATTATCGCCTCATTATTACCCCGTTATAGTATTTCTAACGGGGTTCATTATTCCGGTTCCTCCAGCATCTTTCTACTCTTTTTCCGCAGTATAACGGTCGCCCCGACAATCGAAGTAAACAGCACCGCTGCCTCACCAAGCGTATCGTAGGCCCGGAAATCCAGAATGACTGAGGCAACAAGATTTGCCGCTCCCGTTTTCTCCGGCCCTTCTCTGATGTACGTTTGCGAAGCGGTGTCGGACGCCTCGGCAAAAATAGGCGACCCGAAGGCAGGTAACGTCTCAAGAATTTTTATGCCGGCCAGGAAAATTACAAAAATAATCACAATGGAAACGACCACCCCGAAAAACTCTCTATCACCACTGATAAAAGTCAGGTCACGAGAAATGGTAGCACGAATCAGGACAATCAAACCCAAAACTTCAACCACAATCTGCGTTATCGCAATATCAGGCGCCCGCAAAAACAAAAACATCAGAGAGGCACCGAAGCCGACCGCACCAACACAAATCACGGCACTTAACAGATTTTTGGTTTCCACCGCAATAATCGCAGCGATTATTATAAACAGCAGCAAAATGTAGAATATAGCCATAGCTACCTCACCAAAGCTAAAAACTTCCATCTAAAAGCGAAAAACCATAATTGAAACTCAACATTAAATATCAAAAATCAAATACCAAAATCACAGTACAAAATGCAAAATTTTTTTTCTTTTGATTTTTGATTTTTGATTTCTTTTCCTTACCAAATCTTGCAAACTACAAACAGAATCACCAATAATCCAAACGTCACCCAGGTCAAATACATAGGCAGCACCCCCGAATGCAGCCACCGCAGAAAATTCGTCAAGGCCAGACCTGTTTTCCCGCTTTGATTATACAGGTCAAAGTACCCTTTTTCCTGGGCACTGTAAAGCTGCTTCAGGCCGCCCATTGACGAAACCGTTTTATAGAAATGTGTTCCGGGTATTATCATTTGTTCATTATCCTGCACTTCGCCGCAGGTCCAGGTTGGTACGGTTCTGACTTTCCCTGACAACCACCCAACCGCCAGAACAAACCCGCCGATAACAATACCTACGACTATCAAGATTGTGGCAAGACCCGATGCCCAGGTGCCGAAAATAGCCGTCCCCTGTTCTATACCCAAAGCAGGGTAGATGAAGTATTTAAGCGGTACGTGATAAAAGATTCCGAAAAATACACACAGCGAAGCCAGAACAATCATTGGAACCGTTTGCAAAGGTGAAACTTCCTTTACGTCCTTCAGGTCGCTCGGCAGACGGGAAAGGAACACCGAGTGTATTAGTTTTACAAATGAAGCCAGAGTAAGTGCGCTTCCAAAGATAGCGCAGGTAAGCCAGACAGGCCATAGATTTGCTGCCGCACCGGTCTGCGATGTCCCCATCCGGATTACGCCCTGATAAACCATCCATTTCGAAACAAACCCGTTGAGTGGTGGTATGCCGGAAATACTCAGGGCGGCAATCAGACAGGTAGTAAAAGTAATAGACATTTTTTTGCCCAGCCCACCGAGCCGGTCCAGCTCGGGCGTTCCCGCCGCCTGCTCAACCGCACCACCGCACAAGAATAAGCAGCACTTATATATCGCGTGGTTCAGCATATGAAATACGCCGCCGGCAATGCCAACCGGTGTCATTGTTGCTATGCCAAGCACCATATAACCGACCTGACTAATAGCGTGATAGGATAGCAGCTTCTTGAGATTGTGCTGCACCATAGCAATCATCACGGCAACAATAATCGTCGCCGCACCGATAATCGCCAGAATAACGCTTAAAGCGCCCGACTTGACGATAAACATTCCACGAACAACCAGTACCAGCAGATAAATTCCCAGCAGTTTATCGATTGCGGCAGGAAGAAGTGCCATTACGGAAGGCGGGGCGTATTCACCACTGGTCGGAAGCCACGTGTGCAAAGGCATTGCACCTGCCTTGGTAATAGCGGCTGTCATAAGCAATAGGAAGGCCACAATCGAAAGAGTGGAAGTAGTTGGCAAGTCAATCATCGAGATAACGAATGTTTTCTTGGAAAGCATCCACACCATCAATATCCCGAGCAGAAATGCAGCGTCAGACGCCCCTATCATTGCGAAGCTTTTTGTCGCCGCAAAATTGGAATTTTTGCCGCCCGTCGTTATCAAAAGATACAGTGAAGCGGTAACAATCTCCCAGAAAATCAGCAGAAACAGCAAATGGTCGCAAAGCAATATCCCCGCCGAACTGCCAATTGTGAGCAAGATTGCACCATAATATTCGTTAACCCGCTTTGCCCCAGGCATCGACCGCAGCGAATACAACGTTATCAACAAACCAAAGCCCATCGCGAACATCAATATGAATTTTCCCAATGGCGTAACATACAATAGCAGGTCCAAACTAAAGTCGCCTATCTTAAGAACAGGCAAAGAACCATAGTATCCGCCGAGGGTAAATATCCGGATGCCCAACACAAACGTCAAACCTGAAATAACCAGCGTTAGCACCTGGGACACAAATTTAATCCTGTTCGGCAAAAACAGCAGAATAAATCCCACTGCCAGCGGCAGTAAAATGGTGATGTTTACAAGGTCGTACAACTTACAAAACCTCCATTCTTACAGAATCTCTTTCTTAATCCGTTCTGTTTTTTCCCGACTTAATTTCAGAAGCATCTCATAGTCGTGTGTAACCTTATCGTGTCCGTCAACTACAGCCAGTCTCTCGGTGCAACTATAGCAGGGGTCAACCGCCGCAAGTGTAATTGTAACGTCAGCAATATGCTGACCAATACAGGAGGCCTTAAAAGAAGGCACATTAACAAAACTTGGTGCCCTGATTTTGTGCCGGACAGGCCTGTTGCCGCCGTCGCTGCGAACATAATGGAACGTTTCGCCCCTCGGGGCTTCAGCACATCCGGTTGCTTCGCCTGGCGGGATTTCCTTAACCTCTACGGCAATAGGACCATCGGGCAGTTTCTTCACGGCCTGCCTGATTATTTTGATTGATTCCAGAACCTCCAGCAAACGAACAACCACCTTTGCGAAAACATCACCCTCAGGCCGGGTAATTACATTCCAGTCTAAATCGGCATACATAGCGTATGGGTCGTCGCGTCTTACATCAATATCAATCCCGCTGGCTCTTGCTGTCGGGCCCGTTACCGCATACCTTACCGCATCCTCTTTTGTCAATACGCCCACTCCTTTTAGCCGGGCGTGCAGAATAGGGTCATCCACTACCGCCTTAATGAGCATATCCACTTTCTTTTCGAGCTCATCCATATCTTTCATTATTCTGGGCTTAAGCTCATCAGGAATGTCTTCACGACAGCCGCCGACCTTGACGTTTCCGTAGTTGTTCCTGTTACCTGTTATCTCTTCAAGCAAATCAAGCACCGGCTCACGATATTTCCACGCCCACATAAAGACGGTATCGTAACCGATAAAGTGCCCCGCAAGGCCCGCCCAGAGCATATGACTGTGGATGCGCTCAAGCTCGTTTATAATCGTTCGCACATACAGAGCCCGCTCAGGCGGCTTTACGCCGGCAAGTTCTTCCACCGCCCGAACATAAGCCAACGGATGCGAAGCTGAGCAAATTCCACATACACGCGAAACCAAAAGCGGAACCTGGTCGAATTGCAGCGACTCGCTGATTTTTTCTATGCCCCGATGGTTGTAAGAGATTCGCATATCAATATCCGTTACGATTTCACCATCGACCGTAAGCTGGAAAAATTCCATCTCTTCCTGCAGCGGGTGAAACGGCCCAACTGCAAGAACGGGTTTCGACAGTTGGACAGTCCGCCGGGCACACGACTGTGATTGGGCAGTTGGATGCTTCGATGGTTCACCGTCAGGACGATTTACCGGCTTCTCTGCATCTTTTCTCAACGGATAAACACCCTCAGGCCAATCGTCCGACAGGATTAATCGTCTCATATCCGGATGATTCTTAAAATCGATTCCCAGTATGTCGTGTATCTCTCTTTCTACCCACTCGGCGCCCGGCAAAAACGGCGCGATAGATTCAATTGCAGGATTTTCGCGGTCACGAATGAAAGCCTTCAAAGTAACCGCACAGCCGGTTTCGTCATACGCATAATGATAGAGAACTTCAAAGCAGTCGTCAGAATCAACGCCCGTAGCAATCACAAACCTCAAAGGCACATCTTCAAACAAAAACCTGTTGACGGCGTAAGCGTTTTCGGCTTCACATGAAAAGCATATTCTATTGCCCGCCGGTCGCTCCGTTGCTATGAGCTTATCTTTTATTTCTGATAACTTGTTGTTTAGTTCTTCCTGGTTCATATTTATATCCTGTTTACAGGGCCGACAGCGCCTTTAGCACACCGGATATCATTGCTTCCGGTTTCGGCGGACAGCCCGGCACATAAGCAATAATTGCTTTGGGGTCGATTTCCCTGATTATTTTATCCACCGGCCCGACCATATGGTAACCCGTCGTGAATATCCCTTTATCACACGCACATGCGCCTATGCAGAAGACAACGCAGGGCTTCGGGGTCTGGCGATATATCTCCCGAAGACGGGGAGCGGCTTGAGCAGTTACCCCACCGGTTACCAGCAGAGCATCAGCGTGCCGAGGTGAACCAACCAGCTTGATACCAAACCTTTCAACGTCAAATTTCGGCGTAAGCAAATTAACAATTTCAATATCACAATTGTTGCACGCACCGGTATTGACGTGGAAGACCCACGGTGATTTCTTTAATGACCAAATTCTCCAACTCATAAATCCACCTTACAGCCAACTGATGCCGCAGCTATTGCCTATTATTGCCAGAGCAATAGCCGTGACCAAAGCAAGACCGCAATAAACCCAGAAAAACTTCATCGCCTGGTCAATACGCATACGCGGGTTCGTATTCTTTATCAAAATCAGCAGCACCAATATCAGCACATACTTGCCGATACCCCACACCAATGGCCAGCCCGAGGTACCAAAACCACCAAGAAACACCACCACCAGAAACAGCGGCAACGCCACCAGCAGCATCGCCTGCATAAGTTTCCAGACAGCAAGCAATGCACCGGAATATTCTATCAGCACTCCGCTGGCAACTTCCGTCTCGGCCTCGGCTATATCAAATGGGACAAATCCAAGTTTTGCCTGAATGCACAGTAGCGCTACTAAAAAAGCCAGCATTCCCGATATACTAAGGGCCGGCGTCTGCCCGGCAATCGCAGCTAAACTCAGTTGGCCGCCGGTTTTTATGACCACCACGATAAGGGCCAGCACCAGCGGCAGCTCATAGCTCATAACCAGTTTCATTTCACGACTTGTACCCACAGCCGCATGGGGGCTGGCGCTGGCTGAACTGCCAAGAATCAACGCCAGTGAAGGCAGCACCGTTAGATAAATAGCTACAATAATATCACCAACAAAAGGCTTCGTCGGCGCAACCGTTACCCGCCAGAGCAATGTCGAAAGCAATAGTACTCCTGCCATACCGATAAGCGGTGCGGCAAGAAAAACGGTTCGTTGAGCATCCTGCGGAACAAGCACTTCCTTGCCCATCAACTTCATAACATCGTAAAAGGGCTGCAAGACCGGCGGACCAACACGCCACTGTACAAGGGCGCTGACCTTGCGGACAATCCACGAGGCAATCAGGCCCAAACAAACGGTAAACAAAAAGCCCGGAAAAATCAGAATCCAGAACAAGTTTAGTAAGGCATCTGGCATTTCTTCGCCTTTTCTTTTTCCGATTCTCTCAAAAACGGCTCCCACAAGCCGCCGCCGGAAACTTTAACAACAATATCTTCAAAAACCTCTACCAAATCTTCTTCTTTTTCAACATCGAATTCTCTATAATCTATACTTCCATCCTCACAGGTGGTAACGCACAATGGTTTTTCGCCCTCTTTGAGCCTGCCTCGACACACATCGCAAACACTGGAGGGATATGGTATCAAATCCGTATATATCGTCCCAAACGGACACGCTATCGCGCAGCTTCCGCACCCTGTACAAAGCATATTCGCCCGCTTAAGTATGCCGGCGTCGTCGTTTTCCGTCGGCACCTTTTCCAAAGCCCCTTTAGGACAGGCATTAACACAAGGCGCCGACTCGCACTTCCGACAAATCAAAGCGAAACGAATCATTTCTAACAGCGAGTCGATTCCTTTGTTCCCAGGGTGATGCTTGTATGAACACTGCACGTTGGACTCGTCCTGAAGTTTGCATTTCGCCAAATCGATTATTAACTTAACACCCATAGTCTCTTTACTCGCACTAATCCCAAATCTTGGGGTAGTCCTTTATCTGGTCATAGGTGAAAACCGGCCCATCTTTACAAACATAGTATTTGCCAATCATACAATGGCCACATTTACCTATCCCGCAACTCATATTCTTTTCCATCGAAAGATAAATATCTTTCGCCTTGAAACCACACCCCAACAATTTCAATGTGGCAAATTTCATCATAATCGGTGGCCCACAAACCACCGCCACCGCATTTTTAATATGCACATCTTCCCTTGCACATACCGTTGTTACCACGCCGACACTGCCTTTCCACTCACCGTCCGCTTTATCGACTGTAAGCTTCATATCGACACCCGCAATTTCCCGCCACGCATCAAAAAGTGTCTGCTTATAAATAAAGTCGTCCGGCGTTCTCGCTCCGAATCGGCAAACTATCGACTTGAAGTCCTTTATTCTCTCAACCAGAGTCAAAAACAATGACCGGATTGGCGCCAAACCGACGCCACCACCGACGATGTAGATATATTTTCCAACAAAATCGTCAATCGGATAGCCGTTACCAAATGGCCCGCGAATACCGACTTTTTGTCCTTTTTCGCACTCGTGCAGCAAACCTGTCACCCGCCCGGTCTTCATAATGGTAATTTCCATCTTTTTTGTTTCTGCCGGCGATGACGAAGGAGTAAACGGCGCTTCACCTTCGCCCGGAAGGGTCAGTTCCACGAATTGGCCTGTCCCAAACCTGAACTCTTCTTCCGGAACGATAACAAAAGTTTTAATCGTTGGCGACTCATCTATAATATCAACGATTTCGCCGTTTATAGGTTGGTACGGGTTTTGGTTCATTTCGCAGTTTTCGCTTCTTTCTTATCTTTAAGCTCTTCACTCAATTTTCTTAGTACTGTTCGGATATCCGCCTCACCGGCACAGCCATCGACACATCTGCCGCAGCCAACACACATATCAATACCATACCTATCGAGAAAATAAACAAATTTATGCATAAGGCGATGTTTGATTCTGTCGCCGAGCACCTTGTGGGGATTGGCACCGCCGGCTACTTCAGCATAGGCCATTCTCATACAACTGTCCCACATCTTCATCTTCGCAAAGTAATCCTTCTGCTTCGTATCATAGAGGTAAAAGCAATGACACGTCGGACATATCCGCGTACACGCCTGACATTCAACACAACTTTTCGCCTCCGCATCAAAAACATCCGAGTCCTGACCACCCTCCACAATTTCTCTAATCGGCTTATCAAACTCGTAATCAGCGTTGTTTTGCTCAAGCTGCTTTTGGGCCTGGGCCCTGTTTTCATCACGCTCGCTCAATAACGCTTCAGGAACTTCGGTAAAAAGCTGCGAGTGTTTTTCAACAAAGTCTTTGCCTTTGTCCGAACCGACTTCGATAACAAAGCCGCCACTTACCTGAGAAACATTCAAATCAAAACCGCTGCCGGCAAAGGGCCGACCATCAAAAACAGTACAGAAACAGCTCTCCCCGGGGTTCGAGCAATCGGATGAGATTATGAACATATTCTCGCGACGCTTCACATAAAACGGGTCTTTGAATTCCTCTTCCGCAAAGACCTTGTCAAGAATCTCGATGGAGCGCAAATCGCAATCTTTAAGACCGAAAACCGCAAACGGCTTTATATCCTCCGGCTCAACCGGCTCCGGAAAAACAGCAGCCACCTCTCGAAGCGGAAACAAAAATTCCTTCACCGGAGTACAGGTGCGTATGTTGTTAAACTCGACCGCCTCGTCGGAAACCTCGTACCTCCTGAACACATAATAATCGCCCGCCTTCTTCGGAACGTAAAGCTCCATCTGCTCGGCAACAGCATCTAAAAATGGTTTCAATTTACTTATAAAGACAATTTCCATTTCTTCTCGCTTAAACTTTAACAGCTCAACTCGCCGGCATATAATATGGCAGCCGAGCAAGGTCCATCGCAATATCGATAGTTATTACTTTGACTTTCCTGGGCACCGCTATGTAGCACGGAGAGAAATTCAGGATGCCCTTTACACCGGCTTTGACCAACGCCTCGGCCGTCTTCTGAGCAGCATCGGGCGGAACGGCAATAATCGCAAGCTCTATCTTTCTTCTTCTTAATGTCTGCAGCTTCGAGGTGTTCTCTATCGTTATATTATTAACTTTTCTGCCTATCTTTTTAGCGTCAGTATCGAACACGGCGACAATGCCCAAACCGTACACCATAAAGCCCGGATACGACAAAACAACCGAGCCCAGATTACCAACCCCGACCAAAGCCGCCTTCCGGACAACATCGAGTCTAAGGATTTTTTTTATTTGCTTTATGAGCTTTTCTGTTTTATACCCGACGCCCGGCGTGCCAAAAACACCAAAATAAGAAAAATCCTTTCTTATCTGCGAAGGGTTAGCACCAAGCAATTCCGCCAAATCTTTGCTCGAAACGTTCTGCTGTCTCTGTTCCGCCAAAAACAGCAATCGCCGCAGGTAAATCGGCAGCCGCCGAACCGCCTCATTCGGTATTTTATGGTACCTCATAAGTTATACTACGGCTAATTAGTACTTGTGTTCACATTCACAAACTATATAAAATATATATACAAGTCAATCGCTTGTCAAGAAAATTCCCCTCTTCAGCCAATAAGTCCATCTTGCTTAATTTCTTTATAGGTTGGAAGTTACTGCACAATTCTCAGAAAAGTGTAAAAAAAATAAAGATTTTTGCCAATCTCACATTTACCCCCGCGTTTCACACGGCGTGTGGCAGCCTCCGCCGAAAGGCGTCCCCAAGCGGAAAGCGCAGTTTAGGGATGGCTCTGGCGCAATAATCCTTAATCAATTACAAGGCACCGTCGCAATGCGACCTCAATCATAATCATCAATAATCAATTATTCGTCCCTGCCAGCCAATCATCGGCCAAAATCGCAACGTCGAAGAAATTAACCCGCCCATCGTGATTCAAATCCCCCGCTGGATAGACTCTCAAATATGGATACGTCTGGTTTTCCCCGATATCCCACACCTCCACAAAATCCCAACCCGCATCCGTAAAGGTGCTTTCCATCCTCATCTCAACCGTTGTCTTGCCGATTACATTTGGATCACTTCCATTTCCTATCCCATTCACATCCGGATTAACTTCGCTGTCCCAGAAGCACTTAACGTGGAGTCTGAACTCAGCAACCCCTCCGACCAAACCTCCCGCGTTCGTGCCTATCGCGACCTGCCCGCGAGAGTACGAGTGTTCAATAGTGTTTCCATTGTATCCCACCAACCCCCCTATGAAATTGGCAGGTCCTGAAACACTGCCGCCCGAATAGCAGTCGGATATCAGGGCAGTTCCTTTGAACACATTGTTCAAACCAACGAGGCCACCAACATTGCACCCCCCACAGACAACGGCTGTCGAACGACATTTTTCGATTCTTCCCCCATTTTGTCCTACCAGGCCACCGGTATTACAATTACCCGATACTCTCCCCCCCTGGATACCGCAGCCCCTGATGATTGCATCGGTCAAACTACAAACAAGGCCACCGGCACTGTCACTGGATTGTGCATTAACATTGGGGTCGATTAAAATCAGGTTCTCGATCAACGGCTCCTCACCGAACCAGTTGGGTCCGACAAAGGCAAATAATCCAACGTAGGTGGCGTTACCGCTATAAGTGAAATTAGAAATTGCATGGCCGTTCCCGTCAAAGACACCGGTGAATGGATGGCTAAAGTCCCCGATGATATTAAAATGATCCCCAGCGTAGGCAGCCAGATTGATGTCGTTGACCATTACGAAGCACTTGTTGTAGTCTTCAATATGATTGCCGATATCGTTTAAATCATTCGGCGTGGCTATTCTGTATGGATTATTCGGCTCGCCCGTCCCCCCGCTGTACTTCTCCGCCAACACGCTGCCCGCCAGCAAAAAAACAATTAGAATCGGAAAAATTGCTTTCTGCGCCATCATTGCGGCATTCCTCCAAGATTCTTGCCGCCTTCTATTTTACCTGCCCCCCGCAAGTTGCAGGCATTATACCATAATAAGGGCAACAATTGCAAGAAAAAGCCCAAAAAAATCACAAGACATTATATTTTGAACTCCGGGTTTGCAATGCTTTCAAAAGTGGGTATAATGTTTGACGGTAGCGGATTATGACTAATACCGCACCTATTTTAAAAGTGCGCTTATGTAAAAGATAATCCTTTTGCTCTTATGGAGTTATATAATTTAGCGGGCGTTAAAATTAAATAGGTGCGGTATAAATCCTAAAATGAGGAGTGAAGCTTGATTATGTCCGAATACAGGATACGATTTACAATGTTAGCAGCGGTAGCCGTACTGTCGGCTTTGTCGATGGTCTCCGGGAAAACCTGGCATTTGGAACAAGGCAAGGAGGAATGGAAGCCTCCATCGGAATATCTGCTGGAAGTAGCTAAAGCAAAAAAGCTGCTTAACACCGGGCAATGCGAGGCCGCCGAAAAGCAATTAGCTCAACTGAAAGAGAACTTCCCGGAAAATGTAGGCCCTGACCAAAATGCTTTCAATGCCTTCGTCAACGCAGAAATACTCTTTTGCAAAGGAAAATTCACCAAAGCAATCAGAAGCTATGATAAATTCCTGAATAAATATTATCACGAAAGCGAACTTTACCAGGCAGCTTTAGACAGGCAGTTTTCCATAGCTATGGCTTATCTATCCGGACGCAAAAAGAGGGTGTTACGCATCTTCAGAATAAAAGGATACGCCGAGGGTGGCAAAATTATGGAAAGGATTATTGACCGGGTCGGCCTTGATGCACCAATCGGAATAAAAGGGACTAAAGCGATGGCTGAAAGTTATGAAAAAAGAAAGAAGTTCAACAACGCCTACCTCATGTGGTCGCGGATTTTCTCACAGTGGCAAACGACCGAAACCGGCAAGGATGCACTGTTTGCTATGGCTCGATGCAAACACGCCGCATATAGAGGACCAAAATATGATGCCTCCGGTCTAATTAGTGCAAGAAACTACTACAAAAACTTCAAAAAACAATATCCCACCGAAAAAATCGACGCCGATAAAATGCTCAACCAAATAAATGGGCAATTAGCTTATAAACAGTTCAGTATTGGCCGATATTATCAAAAAACCGGTAGCAAACAGGCGGCTAATTTTTATTATAGAATGGTAATGGATAATTGGCCGGAAAGCACCGCAGCAAAAATGACAAATGAAATATTGAAAGATAAGGGCACCACCAAAAATTTGCGTGGTGAAAACGTAAAGAAATGAAGAAAGAAAACCTTAAAAATAACCATAACTGCTCAAGTCACTTCTGCTCCGGTCTTCTTATGCTCTTGTGCACTCTGTTGTGCTTGGCCTTTTCCGGATGTGGTGTAATGAGCGGTTATTCCAACAAGTCGCTGTTTCCTGAAAATGTGAGCAGCGTTTACGTGGAAATGTTTGAAAATCAAACCTTTTGGCGGGGAGTCGAGTATGAGCTGACCGACGCTTTGGCAAAACGTATCGAGGCAGAAACGCCATACAAGATAATCTCCAGCAGAGACAGAGCCGACACTGTAATAAGCGGACAAATATTGTCAATTAGTCAATTTGTACTCAGCGTCGAACGAGAGAGAGGTAGTGCTCTGGAAAAAGAGGTCGAACTGCGAGCGACGGTTAATTGGAAAAACCTGAAAACAGGCCAATTACTGATAGACAGCCAGTTGGTCAGCGCCTCAGCCAGTTATTCGCCGCTCCAAGAACAAGGATTTAAGTACGCCTCAAGCCTTGCGGCAAACAATTTGGCACAAAAAATCGTAGAATCAATGGAAAAGAAATGGTAAAGGAAACGTATCCCGCCAATCGTGAACTTGACGCGAATCACAAACAACGAGATACGAAATATGAGTAACAATCAAAACAGAAAACCAACTCAACCACGTTCCGGCCCACAAGGAAGACCAGGCAAGAAGCCGCCGTTGCCGCGCTATAAACGGGGGCCGTTTGGTTACCTCGTAATTGGAGTTGTACTTCTGACGGCCTGGATGATGCTGCAGCAATGGCATAAGATTGACGAAATCAGATGGGATGAATTCACCAATCATATTGAGAACAAGCACATCGAAAGTGTCGATATCGGAGAAACCGAAATTACAGGCAAGTTTAATCAGAAAGGTATCGATAGTCGGGACAAAAAGCTGCCGGCCGCCTTCAAAGTGGACTACAAGCAGGAATGGGTCGGTAAAGAGTTTCTCGATAAGTTAGAGAAAAGCGGAATAAAGGTTAAATTTGCCAAGCAGCGCATCTGGCTCATTATGCTGATGCAATGGGTCCTGCCGCTGCTTGTGCTCGTGGGATTCTTCTATTTCATCTTTGCCCGCAACATTCGCAGCGGCACCGGTGGAATGCTGATGTCCTTTGGCCGAAGCAAGCACCGACTACAGGGCAAAGACCGCGTTAAGATTACATTTAAGGATGTAGCTGGTATCGAAGAAGCCAAAGAGGAAGTAGCTGAGATAATCGAATTTCTGAAGAACCCGAAAAAATTCCAGCGTCTTGGCGGCCGCATCCCTCGTGGAGTTTTACTTATGGGCCCCCCTGGGTGTGGAAAGACATTACTCGCAAAAGCAATAGCAGGTCAGGCCGACGTCCCCTTCTTCAGCATATCCGGCAGCGATTTCGTGGAAATGTTCGTCGGCGTCGGCGCATCGCGCGTACGCGACCTCTTCAAGCAGGCCAAAGAAAATTCGCCCTGTATCATCTTTCTTGATGAGGTTGATGCCATCGGACGAAAACGCGGCGCCGGCTTCGTCGGTGGTGGACACGACGAGCGAGAACAAACACTAAACGCCATTTTAGTTGAAATGGACGGCTTCGGTACCAACGACCAGGTGATTGTGGTTGCAGCGACCAACCGCGCCGATATCTTAGACCACGCATTGACACGCCCGGGCAGGTTCGACAGGCAAATTTTTGTACCATTCCCGGACCTCAAAGGCCGAGTGGATATTCTCAAAGTGCACGCAAGGAAAATTAAATTAGGACCCAATGCTAACCTCGAAAGATTGGCGCGTGGAACACCTATGTTTAGCGGCGCAGACCTCGCTGCTATTATTAACGAAGCAGCACTGGCAGCAACTATGGCCAATAAAGATTATGTCGAAACGGCCGATTTGGAAGAAGCTCGCGATAAAGTTCGATGGGGAAGAGCCAGAAAGAGCAGGGTTATCGACCAAAAGGAAAAGGAAATCACCGCTTATCACGAGGCCGGACATACGCTCGTGCAATCTCTGCTAAAAGATGCCGACCCACTGCATAAGGTAAGTATCATTCCACGCGGGCCGATGGGCGGCGCCACTTTTGCTCTGCCCGAAAAAGACAGAACGATATTTACGAAAAGATATTGTATGGCGCTCCTGCAGGTGTGTTTTGCCGGGAGAATCGCAGAAGAAATGTTCTGCGATGATATATCCAGCGGCGCACAATCCGATTTTCAGCAGGCCACTAAAATTGCAAGGCAAATGATTTTGACCTGGGGTATGAGCGACCAGCTTGGGCTGATTAGTTACGAACCGAATTTGGGGCTCAGAGACCGCATATATCTGATGCCGGGCGAAAAAGAATATTCCGAGAGAACAGCCGAAGCTATCGATAGCGAAGTAAAAAAGATTACCGATGAGACCTACAAAAAAGCAAAAGAACTGATAGAGAAAAACAAGGACAAACTTCGCCGAATAGCAAAAGCATTGCTGAAATACGAAACTCTCGACGCCGAGGATGTCAAGCTGATACTGGAAGGCGGCGAGATGGACAAACCCACAGTTGCCGATTTGTTGGCCGCCGAACAAGCAAGGAACGAGCAGCCAAAACAAAAACAACAGAAAAAGCCATCGGACAGTTAATATTATCTTGGTTATAATTACCTCTAAATTGTCTATGCAGAAAAAAGTCGCCTTAATTTTATCGTTAGTTCTGATTTTCACCGTCAATAGTTTCTCCGCACCCCCTCAATCTGCCAGTATAATTAAAACCGATATCGTCACCATTTCTGTTGAGCGACAACACGACGCGGTCCAGCCAGGCGGTAAATCTGCATTGGCGGTTCATTTTGAACTAAAAAAAGACTGGCACTTCTACGCATCAGTTAAGTCAGCTCCGGGTGGTATGAATCTTAAATTCAAACCCTCTTTTCCGAGTTATATAAATTTTTCTGAGCCAATATTTCCTGAGGCTGAGCTATATTTTGACAGGGCTTTGGGAAAGAAACTTGAGGTATTCAGCGGCAATTTCACGGTATTTTTGCCTTTTACCGTCAGCCAAGACATGCCAAAGACAGAAGGCACGTGGAATACACTGGTGACAATTAAAATTGAGGGGGCTGTTTGTTCTGGTGGGGAGTGTCGTATGCCCGATTTTGGCAATTTAGGTGCAGTCATTAAAATTGCCCCTGATGCGGCGATGAGCGAACCGAAATTCGTTGTGCCTGACGCGTCGCACTTAATACGCAATACGCAATACGCAATACGCAATACGTATTCGGTTTGGCTTGCTCTTGGCCTGGCATTCCTCGCCGGGCTGTCTCTAAATATTATGCCCTGCGTCTGGCCGGTGTTGCCCATTATCGTGATGCGCATCGTCGAGCAGGCAAAACAGAGCAAAGGCAAATCGACCGTGATGGGCCTTGCCTTCTGTTTCGGGATACTGTTGTTCTTCGCCTGCCTCGCAGCAGCAAATATCATTTTGCAGGTCTTTTATAGCACCGCCCTGCAGTGGGGTGACCAATTCCGCAACCCGGCCTTTGTTGCGGGTATGGCGCTTTTGCTGATTGTGCTGGCATTGTTTATGTTCGGCCTCTTTACCGTTACTGTGCCGTCTGCAATATCAGGCAAAGCCGGTTCCGGCAGGGGATATACCGGAGCTGTGGGAATGGGCTTCCTGGCTGCTATATTGAGCACACCCTGCAGCTTCGCGATTTTGGCAGCGGCCTTTGCCTGGGCGCAAGCTCAACGATTAGTACTGGGTACGCTCGCCATAATGGTTATTGGCGTGGGGATGGCTGTACCGTACGCAATACTTACTTCAATGCCCGGCTTACTAAAACGCACGCCCAAGCCGGGACGATGGATGGAGCTGTTCAAGCAAACAATCGGATTCATTCTGCTGATTATCGCCGTAAAGCTCATCGTCGCCCTGCCCGAAGTCCGCACAACCGGAGTACTTTATTTTGCAGTAATCCTTGCCTTTTGCCTCTGGATGTGGGGCGCCTGGGTCGATTACAACACCAAACCATCACGAAAGTGGCTTGTAAGAACTATCGCGATTGTTCTGGCAGTTACAGCGGGATGGATCTTTTTACCCGCGCCGGCAGAGGAGCTTATTGACTGGCAAAAGTACGATGCCGCCGCGATAGAGACCGCCAAAGCCGAGGGAAAACCCGTTCTGATTAAGTTTACAGCAGACTGGTGCCTGAGCTGTCAGGCTGCGGAAAAACTCGTTTTTCGGCGCAAAGACATCGCAAAATTAATCGAAGAAAAGAATGTTTTGGCAATCAAAGCCGACACTACCGTCAAAGACTACCCGGCGACGATTGCCCTAAAAAACGTTTACAATGAACCAGGCGTCCCCGTCACCATACTGTTTGTCCCGGCCAAGCAAGAGTCACTCAGATGGCGAGGTATGGCCTTTGGCGACCAACTGAAAACACACTTAGAGAAACTTCCTTCTCAGAAGTATGACTATGACGAAAAAGAAAACAAGCAAGAAAGCAAGGATTAGGGTCAACAAGGCTGAAGCTGTTGAGACAGTCAGAAAAATCCTGCCAATTTTGAAAAAGGCATATCCCGGCGTGAAAACCGCACTTGACTTTAAAAATCCACTGGAACTGCTTATCGCCACAATTCTCTCGGCCCAATGCACAGACGCCAGGGTCAATATGGTCACCAAAGAAGTGTTCAAGAAATACAAATCAGCCAAAGATTGGGCAAAAGCCGACATAAAGCATATCGAAGAGGATATAAGAACCACCGGCTTTTACCACAATAAAGCAATCAGCATCAAAGGTACCTGTTCAGAGATAATCAAGCAATTTGACGGCAAAGTCCCCGACACAATGCAAGAGCTTACAGCACTTCCCGGTGTGGGTAGAAAAACGGCAAACGTTGTATTGGGCAACGCCTTCGGCAAACCGGCAATAGCCTGCGATACCCACGTTATTCGCCTCTCCCGCCGATTGGGACTTTCAGAAAACAGCAACGCCGTAAAGTTGGAATTTGATTTGGCCGAAATAGTACCGAAGAAAAGCTGGACGCTATTCAGTCATCTGCTGATTTTCCACGGGCGAAACATCTGCAATGCACGCAAGCCGGACTGCGAAAATTGCCCAATTTCAAGATATTGTCCGGCTGCAAACAACCCAGCTTTGTGGTAGAATGAGAATCAGATGGTGTGCAGTAAAATAACAAAATATCAAAGGAGAATTTTTACCTATGGCGGATATTATTGATAAACCCGTAAAGGACCTCTGGCGAATATTCAGGGTAATGGCTGAGTTCGTCGAGGGATTTGATGAGCTTGGTCCTATTGGGCCCGCGGTCTCATTCTTCGGCTCATCGAGAGCAAAGCCGAACCAGAAGTATTACAAACTCGCCGAGAGAACCGCATCAGAAATAGTAAAGGCCGGGTTCGCTGTAATAACCGGCGGCGGCAGCGGAATTATGGAAGCCGCAAACAAGGGGGCTGCAGAAGCAGGCGGCCGAAGCATCGGCCTTAATATCGAACTGCCTTTAGAGCAGATACCAAACGAGTATCAGAACCTGTCACTGCACTTTAGATATTTCTTTTGTCGCAAGGTTATGTTCCTCAAATACGCCCATGGCTTTATAGTCTTTCCCGGCGGTTATGGAACTATGGACGAATTTTTCGAGTCGCTCGTTTTGATTCAAACATTAAAGCAGGCCTCTTTCCCCGTCATTTTGATGGGCTCCGAATACTGGGATGGCCTGATTAAATGGATGAACGAAAAGATGCTAAAAGAACACAACCACATCTCACCGGAAGATATGGACGTCTTCACGGTGGTCGATGAACCCGAGGCCGCCGTCAAAATCATAGTAGACTTCAAAGAAGCAAAAGGTCCTGTCGGAATAGAACTGCCCCCGGGAATGAAAAAAATATAGTAGATTTTTAACCGAGCCAAAGGTCACGAGCGTCGAACTTTCTACACCTGATACCCTGTTCTCCCGATGTCCTGCACCCTGATACTCTGATTACCCGATACCCTCATCTACTCATCCACTCATTTTCGCTTTCTCCAAGTGCCTAAGCAGATACTTTTTCCCCGGCCCGCCTAAATGTTCCCACGGCAAAATCTCGTCAGAATCAAATTGCCTTCGGGCCACGGCCTCAACATCCAAACCGAATTTCTCAAATGCCTTTTTCCAAATTTCATAGTCAAAACACTCGTTCCACAAATCAAACTTTGCACCCCCCTGCCACGCCGCTTCGACAACATCGCAAAGTCGTCTGTCGCCGCGCCCTATCGCCGACTCTAACACACTCCGGCTAATATTATGGAATTTGAACCGCAAAAACCTTGCTCGAAGTTTCTTTTTCTCGTCGAGTATCAACCGTTTTGCCTCCTCGAAATACGTTTTTGGTTCTTGCCCGAGCCACCCAAACGGCGTATGCGCCTTCGGCACAAACCAGCTCACCGTAATATTAATCTGCCCCGTTCTACCGCCAACTTTTCTGCCAAGTTTTGCTAATTCAAATGACAACCGAACAATCCGCTTTATATCCTCTTCGCTTTCGCCCGGCAGACCAACCATAAAGTACAGCTTTAATCGCTGCCACCCCGCCCGATAGGCCGACTCAACACCGGCAAACAAATCCTCATCCTTCAACGGCTTGTTGATAATCTGCCGCAATCTTTCACTGGCAGCCTCAACTGCAATTGTCAGACCGCTTTTTCTCACGCTCGTTACCAACTTGGGCAGCAGTCTCAACTGCCGGTCAACACGAAGGCTCGGAAGTGACAGCCCCACATATTTGTCCTGAAAATATTCATCCAGTCCCCCAACCAATTCTTCGAGATTTGGATAATCCGCCGTCGATAAGCTCAGCAGGCTGACCGTATCAAACCCTGTGGCGAGGTAACCGGCCTTTGCAATATCGATAATTTTTTCAACACTGCGGTAACGAACAGGCCTTCTGCAAAAGCTCGCCTGGCAAAATCGACACCGACCGGGACAGCCCCGCATAATCTCGACACTGACTCGTTCGTGAACGGCCTGGGCAAACGGAACTATCGGCCGAAGCACAATAGCAGCGCTATCAAAATCCTCGACAACCGCATTCGCCAACTGCGCGCCCAAATCAGGAACTTCCGACCCGAACGACTTTATCTTCTCACCGTCATATTCGAACTTATAAAACGCAGGGACATACGCCCACTCGAACTGCTCAGCAGCCGACAAAAGAATTTCTTCTTTTGTCGCGCCGGCTTCTTTCTCACGCTTAACCAATTGCACAAGTTCAACAACCGCTTCCTCACCTTCACCGACCACAAACAAATCAATAAACTCGGCAATAGGCTCACAGCAATTGCACATGCCGCCGCCTGCAATTACTAACGGGTCGTTTTCATCTCGGCCAATGCTGCGAACGCACAATCCACCGAGGTCAAGCATATTGAGCACATTGGTATAACAAAGCTCGTTGGTTAAGCTAAACCCAACGATATCAAAACTTTTCAGCGCCGCTCTCGACTCCAGACTAAACAGCGGTATCCCTTTTTCACGCAGCACTTTTTCAGCATCGGTCCAGGGTGCAAAGACCCGCTCAGCGGCCACGCCTTCTATCCCGTTGAGAATATCATAGATAATTGCAAGACCCAGATAGCTCATCGCCACTTCGTAAATATCCGGGAAGCACAACGCGATGGTTAATTCGCTTTGTGACAGGTCTTTTTTGATTTGGTTAATTTCACCGCCGATGTACCTGCTCGGCCTGCGAACACACGGCAGAAACTCCCCCTCAACTCGCTCCGTCAATAATGTTATTTCCCTTTTACTCACAGCGGTATTATAGATTGATTATTAACTGTTTTCTATTTATTATTCTCAGTGACAAAGTGCCGTTCCGTTCACCGAAAGAATTTTTATGAACAGGAAAAACACTCGCATTGCAATTGGAATCATTGCCGCCGTCTGCCTGATTGCTGCCTTGTGCTTTTGGCCGACCGGTCCCGCCGAGGCCGACAGTGGCCATCGACCGGTGATGGGAACATTCGCCCGGGTCGTAGTCGTTGCACCGGATACTAAGACAGCTAAGCGATGCATCGAAGCCACCTTTGCGGAAATTAACAAAGTTGACGAGCTGATGAGCGATTACAAGCACGACTCGGAGATAAGCAAGGTCAACAGAGATGCCTTTAAGCAAGCAGTCAAAGTCAGCAAACCAACGTACGAAGTTCTGCAAAAAGCCGTCCAGTTCAGCAAGCTGTCCGCCGGTGCCTTTGATGTCACTGTTGGGCCGTTAGTCGAGCTTTGGCGTTCGGCCAACGAAGCGAACTCCGTTCCAACCGATACCGAGCTTCAATATGCTCGCTCGAAGGTCGGCTACGAGATGCTCTACCTTGATGCCAATGAAATGAGTGTGCGATTCGTCGTTGACGGTATGAAGCTGGATTTGGGCGGCATAGCGAAAGGATACGCAATCGACAAGGCGGTTGAGGCGATGAAAAAATCCGGCGCACTTGGGGCAATGGTTGACATCGGCGGCGATATCCGATGCTTCGGCACTCCGTCAAAAAGCAAAAAACAATGGCTAATCGGCGTCCAGGACCCCAACCAAACAGAAGGTCTAATCGGAACATCTTTGCTCGTCTTGAAGCTGACAGACGCCGCAATCGCTACCAGCGGAAACTATCGGCGATTCGCCCTGATACAAGGCAGGAAATACAGCCACATAATAAACCGCAAAACGGCGGCAGCCGCAGATGGTCTCTCAAGTGTAACCACTATCGTCAAAAATGCAATGTATGCCGACGCCCTGGCAACGGCCGTCACCGTAATGGGCGCCGAAAAGGGCCTTGCCCTAATCGAAAAATTACCGCAAACCGAGGCAATTCTAATAACCTCACCACCACAGCAAAAATTTATAAAGACCACCGGCGCAGAAAAATACATAAAAAGATAACCCCCTAATAAATGCTGCCCCCTATCCGAATTGTTCAAACAGTTGCGGCCTTTTCAGCCGGTTGTTCAGCAACTCGGGCGGTTTTGCCGACCTCGATGATTACCTTCGTCGGGCACTTGTTCATAGCGGTTTCAGTCTGCTCACTGGGCTGGTACTTTTCATAATCCAGCCGGGCCAAATTGTCCTCAACCGAAAACACGTCGGTTTGCTTGGCACAGATGCCGCACCCGATACATCCGACCTTGCACATCGACCGTGCCATCTTGCCGCTCTCTCTGCTGCTGCACGCAACCGTCAACATATTCTCATAACCGAAAGGAACCATTTCGATTAAATTACGAGGGCAGGCCTTTGCGCAGGCGCCGCAGCCGGTGCATTTTTCATAGTCAACGACAGCCAGACCGTCAACGATTCTGATTGCCTCAAACCTGCAGACACTCACACAATCGCCGAAGCCCAGGCACCCGAATTTGCACGCCTGCACGTCAGGTAATGCGTTTGCCGATATGCACGTCGGTATGCCCTCGTATTTTGCGTAATAAGTCTTGTCCCCACTGCGAGCCCGGCAGTGCACAATCGGTCTTTTAGGTGCGCCTGACTCGCTGATTTGCAGGTTCAGTATTTTCCCGATTGCTTCTATGGTTTTTGGCCCCCCGGGTGCGCAT
>JGI10211J14876_10000088_pt1 | contig 32114 bp, 30 predicted proteins | sample Etolagsediment_FD_14876 | JGI IMG/M metagenome (IMG submission 14876)
TAATAGTTACAATCAAATTGTTATTAAAATTTCTACTAGTAAGGAAGGAAATAAACCACAAAATTTTGATTTATTTACTAAAAGTGATGATAATAAAATTAAACAGATTGATTTAAAAAGTATGTCAAAAGATGACGCTTGGGATAAAGTAAAAAATATAATTCATCCACGTTCTGATGTTAGAGTTATCTTTATTCCATTAGTTGATCTTAGAAATGGTAATGCTAAATTTACTTTCAATGCTTTACAAGTTCTCGCAAATGAACAAGTATCTAATAGTACTGATTCAATTTTTGGTTTTACTTGTTCTGATGGAGAAAGTCTTTCTAAATCATCTGAAAAAAATAATGAAAAAATAATTTCAAATGATAACTCTTCTGAAACAGAAGATGAAGAAGAAATTGAAGAAGATGATGATGATGATGATGAAGAAGAAGAAGATGAAGATGATGAAAATTAAAAAATAAAAATAAAAATAAAAATTTTTTTTAAATATAAAAATATATATTATATAATATATATTTTATAATAAATATTACACCTTTTAACATGTGTTCATTTTTATTAATAAAAAAATAAAAAATGAATTATTTTTACTTATATGATAAATATAATATTATTATTATATTTATTAAAAACTTACCAAAATTATTTACGAAAATGACTAGTTTAAAAGAACGAGCAAAATTTACCACAACTAATTTTAAAGCAGATAATGTTAAAATTGAAACCAAAGAAAAACTAAATGGAAAAGAGAAAATAATTTATATTAATTTAATTGATAAAACTACTGGAAAATATATTGCTTTTGAAGCAATTGAACCATTATTTACACCATTTGGTGCTAATTCAAGTAAAGAATATCCAGATAGTTATTCTATTACTGCTAGTTTTAGAGATACTAATGAAACAGAAACAACTTTTTTTAAAGAATTAATGAAATTAAAAGAAATGATTATTAATCATATTGAAAAAGATTCCAAAATTATTTTTAAGAAAAAAATGACAAGAGAAGTTTTGCTAACAGCAGATAAATTTAAATCATCTGTTAATACTATTGTAAGTAAAACAAATGGTAATAGTTACAATCAAATTGTTATTAAAATTTCTACTAGTAAGGAAGGAAATAAACCACAAAATTTTGATTTATTTACTAAAAGTGATGATAATAAAATTAAACAAATTGATTTAAAAAGTATGTCAAAAGATGACGCTTGGGATAACGTAAAAAATATAATTCATCCACGTTCTGATGTTAGAGTTATATTTATTCCATTAGTTGATCTTAGAAATGGTAATGCTAAATTTACTTTCAATGCTTTACAAGTTCTTGCAAATGAACATGTATCTAATAGTTCTGATTCAATTTTTGGTTTTACTTGCGTTGATAATGTAAGTTTTGATAATAATAAATCTTCATCTAATATTGAAAAAGAAGAAGAAGCTAATAATTCTGAAACAGAAGATGAAGAAGAAATTGAAGATGATGAAGAAGAAGATGATGAAAATTAAAAAACATTAAAAATAATTAAAATAAAATTTTTTTATATATATTTAAATATATTTTTATAAATATATTTTTATAAATATATACATTTATAATATGTATTACATTGCACCTAAAACAATTTTACAATCAAATAATATGTTAGCATATAATTTAAAATTAAGAGCTTATCATTTATCAATAATAAAAAAAAATGAAAAAATACTAAATAAGCCATTTTCTAAATATACCGATAAGTATTTTCAAACAAGTTATAACAGAATGTATAAACCAAATATATCACTTGTTCCAAATTAATTTTTTATTTTTTAATATTTATTATATTTAAAAATTAATCATATATTTTAATATAAATATGTCTTACTATGAATGTAAAAGATGTAATTTTCAATCTAAGCAAAAAACTGGTATGATACGACATTTAACACGTAAAAATAAGTGTATAAAAAATATTCAATCATATAAATATAATGATGAAGATTTATATAATTTATCTTTAATTATTCTTAAAGATGATATTAATAAAAACAAATATGAATGCAATATTTGTTATAAATATTTTTCAACAAAAGGTAATTTAAAAAAACATATTACTAAACATGATGATGGAACATTATCTAATAAACCATTATCTAAAAAGAATGATGATGTATATACTGAAAAAGATTTATTAAAACTAATGGAAAATAATATAAATAGCACAATTATTAAAGAAAATATAAATAATAATCATAATAATTCACATACAATAAATAATATTACTGTTAATCAGCAATTTAATAATTATAATATTATTAATATGAAAAATCCAAATAGTTTTGATAAAGAATGGGATTTATCACAAATATCATATGAAAATAAATTATTTTTAATAACATGTTGTAGTACTAAATATAGTGAATTATTAAAATATATTTTACAAAATGATGATAATTTAAATGTAATTATTGAAAATGAAACAAATACAGGAATTGTTTATAAAAATGATATAGAAAAATATATTCATCTCAATAAAGAAGATATTATTGATCAATCATTAACAAAATTAAATCAACAATTAAATAATTTATGTAAAGAAATTTCATTGAAAAATAATAATCCACAATTAGATAATAAATTTGAATTTGAATCATTATCAATTAATAAAAAGTTTCAAGATTATAAAAGTAATAATAATAACATTAAAAATGGTGTAGAAAATATTATATGTGACATATTTAATGAGAAGAAAGATAAAACAATTAGTTTAATGAATCAAATAATTGAAGCGGAAACAAATAATAATTTACTCGAAAATAATGGATTTTAATATATATTTTATATATTATTTTTAATAATTTATTTATTAAAAATAAATATTTTTATATTATAATTAGATATAAATATGACTATTTATATGACTATTTATATTATAATATTAGTAATTGTATTTTTTATATATGGACTATTATTATCATTATTTATAGATTATTTATTTCCAGATTTAATTGATAATCAATATGAATATATTGTATTTATTGAAACATTATTTGAGTTAGGAATTGTATATAGTGTATATTTTTTTATGAGAACGTATATTAAAGATTTTATTGATTTATTTTTATTTAAACATAATATAACATATTTATCTGAAATTTTATTATTTGCTTTTTCATGTGGCATTTATTTTTATTTAAAAAAATATTCTACAAAAATTAAATATTTTCAAAATAAATATATTTTAATACCTATTAAAAAAAATGAATATTATAAGAAAATAGAAAAATATTATAAAAATATAAGTTATAATATTAGAATGTAAAAATGTAAATTATATTTTTTTAATATTATTAATTCTAATTTTTACCATTTTTTTATCAGAATTATTTACAATATCTTTTTTCTCATTTGTTTTTTCTAATTTACGTACAGAACTAAATGAGAGAGATTTATTACAATATGAATTATTAATACGAAATTGTGTATCATAATTATATCTTGTTTTTAGATAGTGTGTAACTGTATTTTGAAATTTATTTATATTAATTTCTTTTTCTAAAATAAATTCTCTTGTTTTTTCATTATATAATGTATTATTATTTTGATAAAATAAAATAGATTCTTCATTAAGATCATCTATTTTTTTATATATATTTTGTTTTTCTGGTATTGTTGGAATATTTATATTTAAATTAAAACATTCTTTTAAAATAATTAAATCTGCTATAGCAGCAGGACGTAATCTTACTAGCCTGCGTGCTATATCAGTTTCTAAAGAAGTAATTTTTAATCCTAAAAAATAATAATGAAATTCATCATTCGCAATTATTTCTTCAAAATATTTTGCTTTACTCAATTGTGCCCATTCATCTAACCATATATCCCAATGAGATGGCCATAATGACGTATTTTTAATTTTTATGTCTAAAAATTTAAGTTCACCATCAGTTTTTTCTTTAATAATATGATTAGCTAGTGTCTCTGGTATTTTATGAATATATAAATCTAAATCATTTGATTCACGTGCTCCTAATGTATATAATACAACAGAACTATTTATCATAAATTTATGACGTTCATTTATTGGAACATTATTTCTAATATAATTTTCATATTTGGCAAAACGTTCTCTAGAATCATGAAATTCCATAAATTTATCTATATTTTGTTTCTCTAAAATTTTTATTGAATTATCACAAAAAAATAAACCACACATCATATATTTTTCATTAATATCAGATGGCATAATGATAGAATATGAATTTTTATTTATTTCATTAATATTATGTAATATAGATTTCTTAGAAACTAATATTAATACATTTATAGATATATTTTCATTATTACATAAATAAGTCAAGTTTTCTTGAATATAATTTTTAAGTTCTTGCTGATTATTGAAATAAATATTTTGAAAATATAATAGCTGATACAAAATTTTAATAATCATGTTATATGAAAATGTAAATGATTTCATACCATATAATGAATAATTATTTTTTAATTTTTGTGTATAAAAATCAAAACTATCTTTTTTATTCATACCAATAGAAATACATAAATTCATGTTATTATATTGAGTTATTGAATGGAAAAATCCCATATTAATATTATTGTTAAAACCATTTGTAATTACTTTATTTTCATTTAAAATTTTATTTAAATCATTAAATGTAGAAATATTTTTGTATGGTATTTCATTCCAAATATTACGTAATGGATTAAATAAATCTTCTTTTTTACTTAATTTATTGTTTTCATTTAAACTCATTTTTAAATTAAAAATTAATTATTAAACATTAATGTTAAATAAATAATGTTAAATTTTTTTAAAATTAATAAATCATTTTTTTATTATATTTTTATTATATTTTATATAATAAAAATGAAATTTTATGTTAAAAATTGTAAATGTTAAGTGATTTAAAAAGATTATTATAATAAAATATTATTACAATATATATTCATATTATAATTACAATTTTAATTAAAATATGAATTTCGTTACTTTTGATATTTATAAACTTGAAAATAATCAAAAAGTATTTTTGAAAAAATATAATTATTCATTAGATAAAACAATACTTGAACTTAAAAATGAAATTATTAAAGATTTTTATCAAAATCAATTTAATTATATAAATTTTATGAATATTACTGAAAAAGTTTATAAAGATTATGGACTATTATTTTTTGATAAAGGACTTATTTCAGCTATTAATGATAATTATCCATTAAATAAATTCTCAATACCTAATAGAGTATTTTCTTTTTTAATTGAACCTATCCAATTAGAAACTAAAAAAAGAGAATTAAATAATGAAAATAAACCTAAATTTAAAAGTCGCCGTTATGAATTAAAAAATAGTAATTATCATTCAAATGATAAAAATTACGTTTTTAATGAAGATGATTTTCCACCATTATGTTAAGTAATTATTTTTGTATTGATGGAACCCAGTACACATTTCGTACTGTACCCAATTTTTCACGCACTACTACTTCCCCATTAGGTGTTTCTTTTTGTGTATAAACTTTTGTTACAATATGCTTTCCATGATCTTTTAATTGATGAAAAGCTTCTTTTAATATATAAATAACTTCTTTGAAAATAGATTTCATTTCTTCATCACTAATATCTTTAATTAGACGAAAAGGTGATATTTTAGCTCTATAAAGAGCTTCTGCACGTACATAATTTCCAATTCCTGAAAAATACTTTTGTTCTAGTAAAAATGCACCTATTTTCATTTTAGGATGTTTTTTAGCAACAGTTTCAAATTCATTAGGTGATACTTCTTCGTGAAGTAAATCTGGTCCTAATTTATATAAATGTTTTTGTAAATTTTCTTCATCCATAACTTCTAATGTGGCAAAATTACGTTGGTCATCTAAATAAAATGTTCCTTTAGATGTAATAAAATGAACATGTGATTGTTTACCAATATCTTTCTGTAAATGACCATAATTTAATTTGATACCTAAGATACTTTTATTTTCCAAGGTCATGTATATAAATTTACCTTTATTTTGAATGGACTCAATTTTAGACGGTAAATGTTCAATAAACTGTTTAAAACCAGACGGCTTAGGATGGTGTGTATATCTTCCACTGACAATAGAGACATTTTCTAAAAATGAATTTTTGTATTCTTTATTAAAGACATAAGTCATGTATGAAATTTCAGGTCCTTCAGGCATATTTACTATATATGTTTATATTTACTATTTTTATATAATAATATATCATTTTTTATATTATAATAAAAAAAAATTGACACATTTATTTGTAATTAAAAATATTATATTTAGTATTAAGTTTAATAAATTAAAATATATATACAAGAATACATAAAATGTATTCTTGTATCGGAATGGAATATATAAGCGGAATGAAATATATAAGCGGATTCAATAATAATAATAATGGTATTGAGTTAAATACTATATTGGTTGATCCAAACAATTTAAATATTGATGGACTTTATAGAATCATATATGAAAAAGAAAATAGACATCATACATGTATATTAGTTGAAAATACATATCCATTTAAAAAAGAGAATGAATCATGGCATATTAAATTTTTTGCAGGAATTGATATATATCAAACTAATGATAATAATATCATTAAAATACCAGCATATATAACATTATGTTTTCAGGAACATATGAATAAGCTTTCATGTGTTCGTCCTAAAATATATTCAGTTAAACTAGAAAAAACATTACAAAAAGAAATTAAATTGCATGAATTTATACAACAAAAATTATGTAATGATATATTTAATGAAATATATAAATATATATAATTACATATAACAATTTATATTAAACATTAGCAAATTATAATCCTATTTTATTTAGTAATTTATAAAAAAATTTAATTATTTTAATAATCATTTGTTAGTTCACGAAATATTTTTAGTCTTTTTTTAGATTGATAATTATTTGGAAAAGGTGAAATACCATTTGATAATTTACAAAATGTATTTAATCGATTTTTTGATGTATAATTATTTTTTGTATAATATGGATCCATTAATGATATATTATTAATCATACAAGGTTTTTCACATAATTTTGGTAGTTTTTCTAATTCTCTTTCCATATTTGTAATTTTACAAAATTCTTCAAAATGAGACCACATAGAATATAATGAAATATTATGAATATTATTATTTTTAGGATAAGATAATATATATTCAGAATTTATATTATCACTACTATATTCAATTTTCGGCCATACTAATACATGATCAATTTGAGAATGTTTATTTTGTTTTATATTTATTTCCTTTTTATTTATAGGATAATTGCTATATATACTTTTACTATGTAAAAAATTACATTTATTATTATATTTGCAACTTCCTGTGCTAACAAATGTTATACATGGAAGGTTTTTATTACATTTTTTATGTTCTGTTGACATATTTATATAATGAAATAGTTGTATTAATTAAAATAAATATCTTATATATCAAAAGAAAAAATCATTTTTTATATTATAGTTTATATTGTGTTTAATAGTTTAATAAAATTATTTCTATTGCTATTATTAATAGCTTTTCTACTATGTCCAGTTAATTTAATAGCATAATAATTATTCCAATCTTGATTATTTATAATATATTTAATTAATTCTGCATGATTCCATGAAACATGGTTTTGAGCTTTAAACATACTTTGGTCTGCATCTTCTATACAAATATTATATTTATTTCTATTTTTTAATAACATATAATGAATCAAAGCATGTTGCATAAGATATGTACTTTTTCCATATTTAATAGTATTAGATAAATCTAATCCAGAATGAATTAAAATATTTTTTTTAAATACATAAAATCCCATATCATAAGATTTTTCAAAATAATCATATAAATCTTTAATAAAAACACTGTGTTTTGGTGCCATAATAAACCAATTCTCCAAATAAGGAAACATTTTATTTTTAGTATGTGTTTTAAATTCAAAAAGTAATACATCACATTTATATTTCATTAATTTAGTTCGAAATTTATCTACAAAAGATGGATTTATTATAATCGTAGAAATATCTATCCATAGTCCACCATAATCATATAATAATTTTAGTCGTAAAAAATCTGAAAAACGTACAGCATTTAATTTTCCAAATTTCTGAATAAAATTAGAGTCAACATATTTATGAACATTACTTTTTGTTATAAAAAAAACTTTCCATTGTGTATTATTAAATTGTTGTTTAATATGTTTTATAAAATAGTATATAATAGACTTATTTTCTAAATTATCCCAGTAAAAAAATATATTATGTGGTACATTATAATTTGAAGATTTATAATTTTTAAAATTTTCATTTATATGTATCATATATTTATTTAAAAATATCATACTTACAATAATAAATATTAAACATAATAATATATAATTTAAATTTTTATTTATCATATATATTATATATGATAAATAATTTTTATTTAATATTATTATTCAATTATTAAATTTTTTCAATAGAAACATTTTTTTGTTCTAAAAAATAATTAACAAGTTCATCATTATTATAGTCTTCAATATACTTAATTTCTTTTATACCAGAAGCAAGTAATAAACGTGTGCAAATTAAACATGGATAATGTGTAATATATGCAACGCAATCATTACATGAAACACCTCGCTTGGCACAATCACATAATGCATTTTGTTCTGCGTGAATGGTTGCTTGTTCATGATTATTACGCACAATACTAATATGTTTACATCCAGGTAAAAATCCATTATATCCTTGACTAATAATGCGATTTTCTTTAACTAATAAACATCCAACTTTAAGTCTATCACATGGCGAACGTTTGGATGTAACTTGAACAATTTCTTTAAAATATAAATTCCAATTAGGTCTTTCTTGTGTCATATTACCTAATAATATTAAAATATTTTTAAATAATTTAACAATAAATAATATATTTATTTATGCTTTTTTTTAGATATAAATTTTTTTTTAGATATTAATTTTTTATTATTTATAATTGTTATTTTCTTATAACAATCTTCAATATATTTTTTATATTTTTTCTTAATATCATCTAATATAACTGTAGGTAATTTAGATACAATATTTAATTTTAATTCTCGTTGTGTTTCTCTCATCATAAATAATTCATAGTAAATTAAAAATTCAGGTTTAATACTTAGTTTTAAAGAAGATTTAGGATCAGGAAAACAATAAACTTTTTCTACTGGAAAACATGTTAGATATTTATTATTTTGTTTTTTTGCTATATTAATATAAAATCCATGAGAAAATGAATGTAAAATATTATCTTCTTTTGTTTTATGTAGTTCTGCGTTGGCAAAATAAGATTTTTCATATTTTTTCTTTTCGTATCCGGCACTTTGAATATAAGAAGAAACATTTTCTACTTGATAATCATTTTTTACTAATGTTTCATTTATAATATCATCAATATCATCTTGAAATCTTATTTTATTTTCATAATCAATATTAGAAACTTCAACTATTTCTTTTTGAATTTCTTTTTTTAATTGTGTTTTATTCATAAAACCACCATTAATTTTATAGTCTTTATAATGTTGATTATTTAATTGTGGTGGTCGAACAATTTTCATTAAAGTTTGATCTAATTGACGAGCATCATTTTGTATTTTATTCCATTTATTTTTATCATTTTTAACTAAATATTTTGAATTAATACCATGTTCAATACACCAATTACGAGCATCTTTATAATTTTTTTTAGTAAGTGATTCTAAAGATACTTCAGAATTAGTTGTTGATATATTATTATATTCATTATTTAATAATGATCCGCCAGATTTATTAAAATTATTATCATATTCTTTTGGTAGTTTCATAAATTCAATAAATGCTTGATAAATATTATGAATCGTTAAAAAATCACCATATTTACTATCAAATTTATGTTGTTTTTCAATAAATTTTTTTTCTTCTTTTTCATTTTCTTTATTACTTAATTTTCTATCATGACGATATTTATTATAAATACCTTCAATTCTTCCACCTAACATTTCAATAATAACTACAATAGGAATTAACTCATATTTACAATGATAATAATATGATGCAATAATAGCTCTTGATAATTGAATATTAATACTACTAAATTTACTAATATCATTTCCTAATTCTGTTAAAACTCCTTTTGAATCTTTTGATGTAATCGTTTCCATTGAATATAATTTATGAACAGCACTATCAACAAATTTCTGTTCAGGTGGACTCATCATTTCATTTAATAACTGTTTCACATCACCTAAATTTTTAATATAACTTATTCTGAAAATATCTAATATATCCATTGTTAAATCAGATTTACGAATAGACGGAATTGGATATTCATCAAAATTTTCATATTCTTTTTCTGAATATAAATGATAACAAACTCCTGGCATCGTTCGTCCTACACGACCACGTCGTTGTTTAACAGCACTTTTTGACACAAATTTTTCAAGTAAAGCATTTGCATCTTTTAATGGTTCATAGTAATCATCTAGTGATAAACCACAATCAATTACAAACACAACTCCTTTAACAGTTAATGAACTTTCAGCAACATTTGTAGCAAATACAATTTTACGTGTATAAGGATTATTAGGATTTGCATCAGGATGATTTAAATAATTAAATTCTTTGGTGGCATAATCTTTATCTTCTTTAGATATCCCTGCATCTAATACAATCATAAACGGATTTTCTTTTTTATTATTATTTTTAGAATTGTTTAATAAATGTTTAAATTTTATTCGTAATTGGTCAATCATATTATTTCCATCACTTTTAGCTTTAATAAATACTATAATATCACCTTCTTCTTTAGATTTTAAAATATGCATTACTTTTTCAATAGCTGTTTTTCGCCAATCAGGTGGTTTTGTTTTTTCATAATAATCTTTAATAGTAAATGAAGTAGTTTCACCCATATCTACAACATAAAAACTATGACCACTATAATATTTCTTAAACTCATCCACATTTAATGTAGCACTTATAAAAACTACTTTTAAATCTTTACGTTCGTTCAATATTTTTTTTAAAAATAATATTAAGAAATCTGTTTGCACTGAACGTTCATGTGCTTCATCTATAATAATACAGTCATATTCTTTTAAATAAGGGTCATCACCTGTTAAACTTCTAATTAAAGAACCTACTGTGGTGAAGATAATTTTACTTTCCTTATTATTATTATTTATAGTTCTATCTCCTTTATAAAAATATCCTACTTCTTCTCCTAAAACAACATCACATGTTATTGCTGTTGTTTCTGCTGTTTCACGGGCTAAAAGTTTCTTGGGTAAAGTCATCAAGATTTTTTTCTGGAAATTAAAAGCTTGACTACAAATACGACCAGCTAAAAAACTTTTTCCTACACCCGTTCCCGCTTTTATAATTGTAATTCTATTATTACGAATAGAATCAATAATTTGTGTAGTAATTGAATAAAGTTTTAAATTAGACCAAATAGCTGCCCATGCACTATAAGATTTTGGAATTATCATACCTTCTAAATTACCACTATTATATTTAATTGGTTTATTTTGAATATAATAATTTTTATAAGGTTCTAATGTTAAAGGATTTATATTTTTTCCATATGGATCATATAAACCAATTGGTTTTTCAAAATATTTTTTTTTATTTTTGTCTAAATTTTCTAAATAATTATCATAAAATTTATAAGGTTGTTCTGGTAATTTTAAAGTGTTATTTATTTTTTTTTGAATATTATTATTTATTTTAAAATTATTTTTATTACTATTAGTATTATCACTATTAGTATTATTAAGAATAATATTATTATTTTTATTACCCATATTACTATAGTATAAGATTATAAAAAAATTATGATTATATATATTGAAATAATAAAGTATATATTGAAATAATAAAGTATATATTGAAATAATAAAGTATATATTGAAATAATAAAGTATATATTGAAATAATAAAGTATATATTGAAAATAATAAAGTATATATTGAAATAATAAAGTATATATTGAAATAATAAAGTATATATTGAAATAATAAAGTATATATTGAAATAATAAAGTATATATTGAAATAATAAAGTATATATTAGTTGTAAAGTTATATTTAATATAATTTTTATATTAAATATATTAGTTGTATTTTATAATTACTAATTTTTAGTTTACTAAATTACGACATACACGCGGTTTTCCTACAGATTTAGCATATACTGGAAAATTATTATTATTAAAGGAAACCTTTTCAAAGCATTTATGACAAACATTTCCATTTTTTTCATCAACTTCATAAGGATAATCACTACATTGATATTGTAAATTACAAGAAGGACATTTTAAGAAAGGTGGTGTAATACCATTAGTGCCAAAATTTTTAAAATTTAAATTTTTATTAGGTGAAATATTAACAGCATTTGTACTATATACTGGTTTATAAACATTTAAACGATTTTCTTCATAATATGGTGGAACTGTACTATCACTTATATTAGGAGTAAAAATTTGAGGTTCAAAATGTTCTTTTTTTTTATTATATATTTTTTCGGAATAATCTAAAACTAGAATAATAATAAATAAAATAATTATCCAAAAATATATTTGATCCATATATTATAAGTATAAAAAAAAATAGTAAAATATAGTAAAAAATAAAAAATAATTATATATTTTTTTTATATCTTAATAATATATGATTACATTAATATTAGTAGTTTTTTTTTTAGTTATTTGTATATTATTAACAATATCTGGTGGAAATTTTGCTCTCAAATCTATTATTGATAATGTTTTAGATAATAAAGAAACATTTGAAAATAATAATATAAAACAAAAAATTATTAATTCAATTGATGAGTGTAAACAAATTGATAAATATAATAATGAAAAAGTAAATATGCAAACTGGAACAAATATACCATTGAGTCCAAATTATTATGAAGATTATACTGGTATAATGTATGATAACATACAAAATCCAGAAAATAATGATTTAAAACAAGGAAATTATTGTTTATATAAAAATGAATTATTATATGATGGAATATGGAAATCTAAAATGATTAATCCACGTCCTGGTTATATTGAACAAGAATGGACTTTAACTAATGGAAATGTGATGAATGATTATTATTGTTCAAATAAATTAGTGCAGCTAAATAAGAAAATCCCAGATAATTATATTGATAAAAGTGCTGTATCATCTGATGAAGTTGAAATGAAGACTTATTTTAATGATTGTAAAGATGATCCATTAGATATTCAATTAAGTTGTTTTCCAACTGTTTTTAATAAAGGAATGACACCAACAACAAAAAATTATAATGAACTAAGCACATTAAAAAATGAAATATAATAAATTATTTATATATACTTATATATATAAATTTAATACTATTTATAAATTTTTAATAATAAAATAAACTTTTATTATAAAATAATTTAAAAACATAATAATAAAATATTATTATTAAATAAAATTATTTACCATGACAATCAAACAATTATTAAAAGATGAATATATTTTTTATAAACAAAATGAAAATAAAGAAAATATATTAGATAATAAAAAATCCTTTATAGAAAAACTTAAAAATGTTACAGGATGGGTTCGAACAGTACGCTCAGCAAGTCAATCTTTTGCATTTTGTGTAATTAATGATGGAAGTAATGTTTCAGGAATACAAATTATATTAAATAAAGATTATATAAATGAAGAAATAATTGATAAATTTATTAAAGACGTACATACAGGTGTATATATTGAATGTAACGGAATAATTGTTAAATCTCCATCACAGGAACAAGATTATGAAATGATTCTTAAATCATATCAATTAATTGGTAATATTAGTGAAGGTTATCCATTATCTAAAGGCAAAATAAATTTAGATACATTACGTAATTATTATCACTTACGTGGACGCACAAATACTTTTGGTAGTGTTTTTCGCATTCGTTCAGCACTCATGAAATATACTAGTCAATTTTTTGATAAACATGATTTTCTTCATTTAGACCCAAATATTATTACTATAAATGATTGTGAAGGTGGTGGCGAAGCATTTAAGGTAACGGAACAAGATTTTACAGTAAAATGTGACGACACTTCTAAAGTTAAATATACTTGGTCAAATGACCATTTTCGTCGTCCAGCTTATTTAACAGTATCGAGTCAGCTTCAATTAGAAGCTATGGCATGTTGCTTAGGAAATTGTTATACAATGAACAAAAGTTTTCGTGCTGAACATTCTAATACACGAAAACATTTATCAGAATTTACACATTTAGAAATTGAAATGATCCAAAATAGTATGGAAGATTTAATGAAAATAGGTGAAGATTACATTAAATATATTATTAAACAATTATTAGAAAATCATATAGAAGAATTAGAAAATTTAAATAAGTTTGTGAGTAAAGGTATTATACAAAGACTAGAAGATATTATATCAAAACCTTTTATTAAAATTGAATATAATATAGTTATTAACGAAATTAATAAAGACATAGTAAATCAAAAAATGGAATTAGAATTATTAAAATATGGTGATGATTTAAGTGCTAAACACGAAGATTACATTACACAAAAATATAATAATGGTGTTTTTGTGACCAAGTGGCCAATGAGTTTAAAAAGTTTTTATATGAAACAAGATGATAGTGATGGGTCATGCTATTCTTTTGATTTACTAATGCCATATGGTATAGGTGAAATAATAGGTGGTTCACAACGTGAAGAAAATTATGATAAACTAATATCAATGATGATAAAAAAAAATATGAACGTTGATAATTTATCATTCTATACAGATTTAAGAAAATATGGAACATGTCCACATGGTGGTTTTGGATTAGGGTTTGAAAGATTATGTATGTTAGTGACAGGTATGAATAATATTCGTGATGTTGTTCCTTTTCCAGTATGTTATGAAAATTGTAATTATTAAAGATTAATTTTCTAGTATTTAAAAATATATTCTTATTATTTATAATAAGAATATAATATAAAATGCAATTATCAAAAAGTTATGATAGCGTAGCAAGTTTAGTTGTTAATAATACAAAAGTTAACAATAGAGTTATTCAAGAAGGAAAAAAAATATTACATAAAAATGATTTTTTTCGTAAATTAATGAATTTAATGAATTCAAAGGAATTTAATGATTTTTATGATAGTTATTTCAAAGATTGGAGTGATATTGAAACTATTGTATTTTACATTAAACTATATAAAACAATTGATTATGAATATACAAGACGATTTAATGAAGAAATAAATGATGAAATAATGACATATATGTTATATAATGTAATGAATAATAATGATATGCGTAAATTAGCATTAGAAAAATTTCAAGATTTTAAAGACAATAAAAATATTGATATGGATAAAACATCCGAATTACGTTATTTATTTGATTTTTCAAAATATTCATTAAAACGTACAACAAGTCAACTAAATTATGTTTCTACTGAAAAATCTATAGATGAATTAAATAATTCAATAAATGTTTCTTCATTATAACCAAATATAAAATAATTTATTTTAAATTTATATTATTTCGTTTTTGTAATGCTTTTTTATCAATTTCTATCAATTTATAAGCACGTTCTATAGTATTTTCAAAACGTTGCTTTTCTGGTAATAATAATTGTTCTTTTTTATATATTTCAATATCTTTATTGTGTAATTTTATCATTTCTTTATGATAATGTTTTGGAATATTTGTGAGGTCTAAATTCATAATACCTTTATAACCATTTATGATATATGGATTATTTTTTTCTGTCATATATATAATAATAAAAAAATTGACACCTATTTAAGTAATAAATCATTTAATTAAGTTATAAAGTTATTAAAATATTAGTTAATTAAAATGGCTGACGAAAAAATAAATATTAATGGTGCTAATGGTGCTAATGATGCTAATCGTGATGACTTTAGTTGGTTATTTGAAGGCTTGAATAACAATTCGTTATCTTCCAATGAAAAAAGAAAACGTGATTCTAATGATGTTAATGGTGATATACCATCAACTAAAATTTCAAAAGAATATCAAGAAATACTTGATGAAAATAATTATGATGATTATGTATGTGTTAATTGTAAAATTGCTGTAGAAGCATTTGAAAAAAATGGCTCATTACCATTACATTCATTACATCCACAACCATCTTTGCGTTCTTATACAAAAGAAAATAAAGAAAGTTTTTGGAATGATCTATCAATAAAACTTAAATTAATTGGAACTGCTGGTAGTGATAATTATATGTTTTATCTATATAGAGATAATGATGGTTATGTATATAATATATATACCATAGCACATGATAAATATTATGTTTCTCATAAATATGAGAAAGGATATGTAGAACCATCTGATTTTTAGAGATAAATATTCTTAAAAAGTATATAATTATTTATATACTTTTAACGATTACATTTTTTTATAAAATAAAAAACATATAAATATCATATAATAATTTTATAGAATAATTTACAAAATTTGTAAAATAAATATAAAATAAAAAATTGACACATATTTTTGTATTAATTCATTGAATTAAATTATACAATTTAATTTTATATTACACTCAAAAATATTTTTTTACAATGAATTATCCACCAATAGGAGATTTTAGTTTTTTTGATAATGAAAACACTAGTAAAATGGTAGAAGATGCGTATAATTCAACATTATCAGTTGAGGGAGGCTTAGATGAAATGAAAAGAGAACCTATTAATGGTTTTATGTTTTCGACATCACCTATTCGTAAAAAAATTGATGCTGCTTTAATAAACACTGAAACTGGGGGACTTCATAGTGGTTCTAGCTATGCTTGCACAATGCGTCATATACATTCAATTGCACGTTTAGGATGGGAAAATTATGTTAATATGATATTAACTCAACAATCAGAAAGTTCACAATCTAATAATAATATAAATGTGAGAAATATTATATTTCATAAATTCGATAATAATAAGAAAAAATCAGTTCTTGAAGAAGAAAATGTGGTTCATGTATGTGCCATTTGTTTATTAGATAATAATGATGAATCATCATATGTTATAGAATCTGATGAACAAATGACAATACCTAATGATGAAAGTTATGTTTCATGTGGTCATGTTTTTCATCAATTATGTATTGAAACTCATATTACTAAATATAACAAAACAAGATGTCCTCTTTGTAATAAAAATATAAAAGCTTGTTATTTACTAAGTAAATAAAAATAACTTTTTATTTTATTTAATTTAATTTTTATAAAAATAATAAATTTATATTTTAAATATAATATATATAATAAATTATATTATAATATGCCAATTATATCTAGTTTAAAAGTAATTTTTATTCATATTCCAAAATGTGCTGGAACATCTATAGAAAATGTATTAATTGATTATAAATTAGATAAAAAAACATTTAAAGCTGATATTCATAAATGGTGGGGAAATTTAAATACAGTTAATGGTAAATATGAATTAGATCATTCAACTTTTGCGTATTTAGCAAATAACTGTAAAAATTATAATCCTTCTTTTTTTAAATTTTGTGTAGTAAGAAATCCTTATAGTAGATTAGTTTCAGAATATCATTATTGTAAAAAAAGATGTTCTAGATTTGTAAAAAATTTAACAGATTTTAAAAGCTTTATTTATTTTATTAGAGATAAATTCGAAGTTATATTAAATAATGAAGAAAAAAATCATTTCATAATAAGTCACTATTTACCTCAATATAAATTTATTTATATTGATGGAAAATGTACAATGGATTATATAATTAAATTTGAAAGATTAGATAAAGATTGGGAAATCGTATGTAAAAAATTGAACATAAAACGTAAATTAGTAAATGAGGGTAAATATAGTAGTGGAAAAAAATATGATTATAATGATTATTACGATGATGAATTAAGAAATATTGTATATAATTTATATAAAGAAGATTTTGAATTATTTAATTATCCACAAAAATAAATGAAATACTTTAATATTTAATATTATTTTTATAAAATAATTGATTTTTATATTTTTTATTATAAATTATTTACATTATATTCTAAATGATTTTGTTCGAATAACATTACGTTCTTGTTCTTCTGGGCTTAAGTTTTTTTCAAGTTTTTTAATTACTGGTAATAATACATCTTCATCAATTTCTGGTAAAATAGGTTCACTATATTGTGTTTTTCCTCCTACAGTTACATCTAAACGCGCTTCTAATGGATAATATTGAGTGCATCCAAGTGTATCATCATGCATAATTGGACGTAATTGTTCAGGTACAATATAATCTACTTGTGGAGGAAGTATTAACATTAATTGTTGAAAAGGAGTATATGGTTTACCTAAAGTGAATGATATATTTTCAAATTTTTTATGATTATTTTTTAATATTATATAAATATCATGTAATAAAGGTGCCATTCTAAAATGATAATGCCATTGCCAAGAAGGACAACCTTTAAAATAATATTTTAATGTGAATTGTAAACTTTCTAAATAATTAGTTACTAATTTCATTAACATATTGTCCATTTCTTCTTGATTTTCAGAAGATACACCTAAATAAAATTTATAATAATCATTTCTCCATGTTTGATAATCTTTTTTAAAATCTAAAGAGCGTATTTCTTCTTGATAAATAGAAAATAATGGATGATTTGGATTAGCAACAACCATATGTGTATATCGACTTTTCATTTTTTCATAATCATTCATTTTCTCTTCAGATTGCGCTGTTCTTTCATCAATAGTGCCTGTAAGTGCACGGTCAATTTCACGTTGTAAATCATTTTTCATCCATTCATCTTCATTTTCTGATGCATATTGAAATAAATCAAGTAAAAATAAAATGTTAATTAATGGACTACTATTTTTCTGGTCTAAATCATAATTTATTAAATAATCTTCTCGATTATTACTAATTTTATGATAAATATCAATCATTTTATTTAATCCTCCTTTCTTAATTTTTAAAAAAGGAAGTGATGGAACAAAATCATTTCCAACTAAAAATGTCAAAAAGATATAATCATTGAGTACTTTTGTTTTTTCGAAATTTTTTTTAGATTCATTTTTACGTATTAATTCTTTATAAAATCCATCACTAAGTTCATTAATATTAACTTGTAAGAAATCATAATTTTCGTACATTTTTTTTAAATCATTATCTGTTTCTAATTTAATTTCACGTACAATATGAATATTATTTTTGTGTGTAGTAACTGCTAATACAATTAAATCGGCATCACGTCCATATAAATAAATTTCAGCATTTTTTGTTGATTCAATATTTCTCATTTGTCGAATAATATCTAAGAATTTATGCTCTCCTTCTCCTGGAACATTCCCATTATTAAAAATAATATTCATATTATGATTATGTTTTTGAAATACTTTATTTTTCATAGCATCTAAAATACCATTACTTAATTTTTCCATAAACTTTGTTCCAGGTGAAATATTTGCACTTCTATCCCAGTCAAAACTTTCTTCACTTATTTTATATTTTTTTCGTAAATTTTTCATAAATTCTTTTTCCATTGGTCCTTTAAAACGACGTGCTCGTTGTTGAACCATTTTAGCTCGTGGTGCAGGACCATCTAAAGCAATATATGTCATTTTTATTGGTTTAATAACATTACAAATTAAATTTTGTGTCAGTGAAATAACTTCTTTAATAATAAGTTCTTCTAAATTATCTTGATTTAAATTTTTTCCTTCATATTTTTTTCGAACAACTTCATAAGCATTATATACAGTTCCATTAAAATCCATAAAAAAGTAGTCACATTTTACTTTTCCATTTTGAATACCATTATGGACATTTTTATAGTATTTGTTTTTTATAATTTGTAAAAAAAAAGTAGGAACTCCCATTTTATATTAAAGTATATATTTATATACTAAATTTTTTTTATATAAGATTTACATAAAAATTATTAAAATCATTTTTTTTATAATTATTCAAAAAAATAATAAAATAAAGATTATATAAAATAATAATTCTATTTTAATATATGAATATCTTTCAAGATAATAGATATAATTTAATAGAATCAATAAATAATATGGAATATGAAAAAATAAATAATCAAAATACTCAGTTAGAAAAATTATTAATAAAAACTAATTATATTGATGAAATTAATAATGACAATGAAAATAAAGATATTGAAAATATTAACAATGAGAATAAAGAATTAAAAAAATTTAATAATAATCTTTTTATTATTCATATTTTTAATCCAACTATTTATTTTTTAAACGAGCATGTTCAATATGCTAAAAATCATAATCGACGATTACTTATTACAAATATTGGTAAATATAGTGTAACAAAACCGATTCAAGGAAAATGTATAAAATCAATAATGATAGATTTTTTTAAAAATAAAAAATTAAATACAAAATATTGTACAATAATTGATGCTTTTGCAGGTATTGGTGGAGATACGATTTATTTTTCAAAATATTACAATCAAATACATTCTATTGAAAAAAATAATATTCATTTTGAAGTATTAAGTAATAATGTTAATGTATTAGATTTAGAGAATGTTAAACTATATAATGGTAATTTTATGGATATTATAAAAAAAAATAATTTGATTGATTCTAAATATATATTATATATGGACCCACCATGGGGTGGTCCTGAATATAAAAAACATAAATATATTGATTTAGAAATTGAATTAGATTTACCTAATGAAAAAAAGTTACATGAAGTTATTAATATATTATATAACCATTATAATATTATTTTTTTAAAAGCACCAATTAATATTCAAATAAATAAAAATAATTTTCATTTTAAAAATATTTTTTTTAAACCAGATCTTGAAAATAAAATATTAATAATTATATTTAGTAAAATTTAATAAAATATTGATTAAAAAATAATTATTTTTTAATCAATATTTTATTAAATCTTTAAGGGTTTAAAGAATATTTTTTATGATTTATATATAAAACATAATATATAATATATATATAATATATAATATAATATAATATATAATATAATATATAATATAATACATAATATAATACATAATATAATACATTATCTATTATTTATAATGTTAAATAATAATTCACTTTTATATGAACAACCAGATGATATTAATGTTCAATTAAAACAACATCAAAGAGCTATGCTATATCGATGTTTAGAAATTGAGAAAAAATCTAAATTAGGTATTATGCGAGATAAACCAGGAGCAGGTAAAACTTACGTAATTTTATCCATGATCAATGAGTTAAAGAAGCAATCATTTCAATGTGAAAAACAAAATACAGTTAATAAACAAATAGATGATTATTCACATGAAATGAAAATAGTGAATAGTAAAGATGAGTATAATAACCGAGATTCAATTAATTCTGATAAAAATTCAATTAAATCAAATGAAGATTCACTCAGTTCAGATGAAGATTCATATAATGAAAATATTCCTATTGTAATTTTAAATGAAGATGAGACATGGAATAATTTATCTTATGAAGAACAAGAACTTCGAAAAAAATATATAACATTAGATGAAAAAATTCAACAAGCTAAATTAAATCAGACTGATGTTAATATAATTATTGTTCCTCAAAATTTATATTATCAATGGATAGTAAGTATTGAAACTATTAGCGATTCATTGACTTATAGTAAATTTATTGATTATAGTAGTATTCAAGATCTGTATTCTTATCCGGAACATTTATATGGAAAAGATATTATTATTACGATTTCTTCGTATTATTCAGTTATTGCGTCAATATTAAAAAGTTTGGATTTAACTATTAAGCGAGTTTTTATTGATGAAATTGATAGTATTTCTAATTTAATTACAAAAGATATTAATGCTGAATTTATTATGTTAGTTTCTGCATCTTTTAATGTTAAACAAAGTGGATTTTTCACCAATGAAATAAAGTTAACTAATTTAGATGATATTACATGTGTTTGTGAACCTTATTTTGTAGATGAATTTATTGTATTAGAAGAACCTATTTCGGAACGTTTTATATGTTCTAATATATTGGTCGATGAAATATTAAGTCAAGTAGTATCCGAAGAAGAAATGAAAAATATTAATGCTATGGAATTTAAATTAAGTAATAAAAATTATGAAAAAACAGTTGCTTATGATGAGAAAGAATTAATTAAGATTATATTACATGAAAATAAGGCACTTATAAAATCATCTTCTTTAAAAATCAATGATCTAGAGAAAAATATAGAATATTTGGAAAAATTAAAAAATAATCAGAAAACGTATTTACTAGAATTTAAAAAACATTATCAAAATATGTTTATTATTTATGATTTTAAGAAAAATATTATAGATTTGATTAATCAGTTTCAATTTGTTTTTAATTTTTATTTAAATTTTAAATTAGAAAGTGGGTTATCTGATGTTTATGAATTATTATTGGAAAAAAGAAGACTTGTTTTGAAAAATTTGCGCATTCATTTAAATAATATGATAGAAATTTTATACGATTTTCGTGTTCAAACAAATGCTAAAAATAAAATGACAACAATAAATAATAGAGAAAATCAAAGTGAAGTGCAAGAAGAAGAAACTACCAATTATAATATGAACTTTTTGGAAAGTAGTTTTAAAAAATTAGTTTCTTTAACTAACTTGTCACAAGAAACAATTAAAACAATTCAAAAAGAATTTAAACAATATGTTCAAATAAATTTTAAAAATTATGAAGAATCCAATGAATTTAATAAAAGTGAAGAAGAAGTAAATCCATTATTTTCAGCTTTTCTAAAAAATTATTTTAATTTTGAAATTTACGTAACTGATTTTCAAAAAACTATGGTAAATTTAAAAAATTCATTTGAAGCAAATGAAAATTTAAAAATTGAAATAAAACAATTAGAGGAAAATAAAGAAATTATTGAAGAAAATAATAAAAAAATTGCAATTATTGAAGAACGATTTCGCGAAAATAATATATGTCCTGTATGTTATAATATTATGAAAGATTATTATATTTCTAGTAAATGTTGTATTAATAAAATATGTACCACATGTGTTATACATTGGTTTAATGATTTAAAGAATAGTCATTGTATTTATTGTGGTTCATCTAATATTAATATTAATTCCTATGTAAAATATATTCCAAATGAGCCAGAAGTAAATAATTCAACTTCTTCTTCGTCATCTGAGTCGTTAGTTAAAGTGACACATAATGATGTAGAAATGTTTTTAGAAGAACAAGAAACATTAATTCAAAAAGATGAAGATGATTTTATATTAAATGATATTCATGACTTACTAAGGACTAGTAAACCAACTGAACAATTACAATATGGAAATACAAAATTATCATTTATTCAGAAATTTATTGATGAAAATAAGGATAAATATATGAAGGCAATTATTTTTTCTGATTTTCCAAATATTTTATATCGCATTGAAAATTACTGCACTTTAACAAATGTGTATTATACAGATTTAGATAAAGGCAATATTCGAGAAATTGAACAAGCAGTAATTGATTATAAAGTAGGTAATTCTAAAATTTTATTAGCTAATTCTAACTTATTTGGTTGTGGTATGAATTTAGAAAATTCAACACATATTATTTTTGTACATAAAATGAACAAAAAAATGAAAAATCAAGTTATTGGAAGAGCGCAAAGAATGGGACGAAAAGGAGCATTACATATTATTTTTTTGGAATATGAAAATGAAAAATTTGTGTATAATGAAGTCTCTAATGATAATTATGATTATTATTATAATGCTTTCACTGAAGATAATATTGATGAGTCACTATTATTTCATAATGGATTAGAAATTGAATCAGAAAATGAATTTACAACAGAAATTCAGGATATTCAAGAAGAAGAAAAATTACATGAAGTATCCATTCCAAATTCTTACATAGAACATGTAGATGTTAATTTAGAAGAATTAATTGCATCTTTGCATTAAATCTTTTGAAAAGCAAACATAGTATTTGGATTATGAAAATTACTTTTTTTTGAATTAATAATTTTATTTATTTTAGAAGATATATATTTTTCATCATTTTCACCTAAATATATTCTATTTAATTTATTTTTATAATTTTTATAAAAATGTTTTAATGCATTATTGAATTAAATTATTTATTATTATTTCTGTCATTATTGTCTATATTATTAGCATTATATTTTATAAAACTTTCTTCTAAAATAACATATGATATATATTTTTTTATTAATGGTTCTTTTTTTAAAATTTTTTCAATTAAATGTACTATTTTTTCTAATTTATTATAATTTGTTTTTTTATTTTTTTTGATACATTTTAATTGTATTAAATTATTAGGTAATAATAGTTTCATTCTTTTTATATTTTGTTTATTATTATTTTTATTATTATTTTCAATAGATTGATGAAATCCAACAATTATATTATAATAAATAATTTGTTCATTATTATTTATAGATATTTTTTTACATGGATTATCTTTTAATGTTGAATTATTATGACATGATTTAAAAGAAATACTACTTAATAAATTTAAATTATTTTTATTACTTATAACCATATATTCTTTATTTATTTTATAATAGAATTGTGAAAAATAATGTAATATATAATTAATTAATGTAAAATTTTGATAATGATAAATTTTAATTTTATCAAATATATTGTGTTCTAATAAATATAATTTTATATAATTAGATATTGATATATATTGGAATAAATTTGATTCTTTCATAAAATATAAATAGAAATTAATTTATTTTATAAATAAATTAATCTTATAATAGTAATGTTTTATTTATGAGAATAAATAATTATTATTATAAAGTTTAATTATAAAGTTTTATTATTGAATTTACTTATCTAACAATTTTACAACTTTTTCAAATTGAATGTGTAATTGTTTTTCAAAATAAATTTCTAAATTTTTTTCTTCTAAAATATATTTATTTAATGAATCATTATTTTTATTGTAAAAATAATCATTTACAAATTTACTGATATAGCCTGTAGCAATATAATATTTGCTTTCATCTAAAGTAACCAATAAATTAGAAACCATAATACGAGATTTTAAAATAAATTTGTCAATCTTAGAATTTTCAGTTTTAATATAATTTAATATATTTTCATCAATATTTTTTTTTAAATTAAAATCTGGAAATAAATAATGTATATGCAATGTAATTATATGAACATAATTACTAAAAATATATTTTGGCACAATTAATATAGCATTAATATTATTATGGACAATGTATGGAGAAAAATATTGAAATAATAATCTATTTAAAAAATTTATTAATTCTATTGTATTTTTAATTTTATCACCTTGAAATAAATGATAAATAATATATTTGTCAAGTGTATTTAATAACCATGACATATGAAAAATAACAATTTTTTCTTCTTCACAATATCCATTTTCAGAAACAATACCATCTTTATTACGAAATAAAATAGATGGAATAATTTTAAAATATTCATTTAAATTATCATTATTATAGTTTTTTACTGAAAATGAATAGTATAATAGTAGTATTTTTTTTTTACTTGGGTTTAAATGATTAAATACATCTCCAAATATTTTATTAAATTCTTTTATATAAGGTATTAAAATTTTATCATCATTTTTATTAAATATAATTTTTTCTAATTCTTTATTTTGAATTTTATCACATATTAATGGGTTATTTTTATCATTATTAATATTCAAAAAAGATTGAACATCAGTAATTTTAGATATTTTATTTTTTTCATAAGATGTATTTTTTAATATACTTGGAAAACATTCCATAAGTTTTTTAGAAATAAATTCAAATATTTCATCATCTGATTTGTTTTTTAATATTTTTTCATATAATGAAGAAAATTCAATATATTTATCATAAATAATATTTTTTGAAAGTGTATCATTAATTATATAATTATCATAAAAAGTATCAAATAAATAAATAATATTAATTATGTCATCTGTATTTTCTAATTTTTGTTTTTGTTTTTTGTTTTTTTTATGTTCTATCGAATTTGATTTTTTAATTAATATATTTTCAATATTGTTATTTAAATTATTATCAGAATCATTTAATTCGTCATTTTTAATATCTATATTTTTTATATTATATTTATTATTTATATAACAAATATTATTTGGGTCAGGCATGATATATCCATCATAAAATGGATCATATTCCTCAACAGAAATCACTTTTTCAATAACATTTTTATCAATAGAATCTATATTTTCAATAATATTTTCCTCAACAGAAATCACTTTTTCAATAATATTTTCATCAATTGACTCTGTATTTTCAATAATATTTTCATCAATCGACTCTGTATTTTCAATAATATTTTCATCAATCGACTCTGTATTTTCAATAATATTTTCATCAATCGACTCTGTATTTTCAATAATATTAACATAATTTTGTTCATTAACAATTAAATTATTAAAATAGTTTGGTAAAAAGATTGTTTGAAAAGTATAATTATGAAAATTAAATTGCTTTGACCATTTTTCTAATAAGGATATACCATTATTAGAAAATGATATATTATTATTTATTAAATAGATATTAGTATATATTTTATTTTTTTTTACAGATTTAGATTCACTTTTATTTAAAGCTCTAATAATAAATGTATTAAATACATGTTTACTTTTTTCTAATGCAACAATAATGTATTTATTTTTATTAGTATATAATCTACAAAAGAAATAATCAAATATTGGTTGAATATAATATTCTAATTTGATTGACCAAAATATATTATTTTGTGATATATAATTTATATGAGCAAAATAATTAATATTTGGTGAATTAGGATAAAAATTTATAGATAGTTTACATAGTAATGAGATATCATTACTATAAAATATTTGAGTAATTATATATTCATAAGTAATATTATTTAAATTATCATGAAAAAATAAAATAGTTCCTTCAATTGGCATTGTTTGATTACATATATGCATAAGATTTAAATAACATATTGAATTTTTATCATAATTATCATGATTTACATAATCACATTGAAAATAATTTAGATAACTATCAAATAAAATTAAGCTCATTTTGGAAATTTATATATTTAATATTAAATATATATAATAATATTTAATATAAAATAATTCATTTTTTTTATTTATATATAATAATATGGAAGATTGTATTGAACAATATCAATCAATGTTAAATAATATGGTTACTGAGAAAAAATTAAAAAATAAATTTGAAAATAAACAAAAATTATACAATGAAAAAAATAATATTAACAAAATTAATCAAAATGAATCTAAAAACCAAATAGAACCATTTTCATGGACATTTAAAAATATATAAAATACGCGTTGATCTAAATGTAAAAAGGTGTAAAATTATTAAATTTTATTTACTGAAGTAAATATAATTTTTTCTTCAATATAATTTTTTCTTAATACTATATTTCTATTAGAATTAGATCCTTTAAATAACGAGTCAGTTAAAAAAAGATTATTTTTACTAATTGATATTGTAGATTCAATATTTTCTTGTAAATATGTTAAGTGCATTTTAGTATAAAAAATAACATCATTTTCATCAGCTACAATTTTATCAAAATTAACTGCTTCTCCATATTTGATATAAACACTTCCTATTGTTGAATTATATTCTAATAATTTTTTAGCTATATTAATTCTATCATTATTTGTATTAATTGGATTATAATTAGTCATTATAACAACTTGACTAAATGTTTTAGGATTATTGCTAATATAATTAAATTGTTCTAAAGCAAGAATAGGATTTTTTATAAAAATTAAAACAGTAGGTATTGGAACAAAATATACACCACTTTTATCAATTATTCCTATTGACACATCTTCTTTTTTACTTTCATAATAATTTGAAATGGTTCCAAATGTTTCAATATCTTTTATAGATGTTTGTATAATTTTATTAGAAGTTTTAGCATTTTGAAAATTTGTATAACTTGATTCAACAGGCATTATAGAATCATTATATCTATTTACAGCTTGTATATAATAATCAGAATTAGAAATATCTAAAACAGATATTTTATCAACATTTATTATTTCAGAGACAGAAAGACTTATAACAAGACCAATATCATGCATTGATAATCCCATTCTTAATGCATAATATTCTTCAACATTATTATTTGTTGTAGAATATTTACGTTCCCATCCTTCACCATTTAAGCTATCCATAGCTTGTCTAATTGAACTTCTAGAAGCATGATTTTGATTGATTATTTGCTTTTTATAATTTTCATAAGTATTTTTATCTAATTTAGAAGAATCAAAAAAAACAGTTCCATCAGCTAAAGTTCCTAAGATTCTTGAATTAAAATTATTTTTTTTAGTAAATTCATTGCATAAATTAGTAGATGCGAATAATGATATTACAACATTATTATAAATTTGTTCATCATTTTCAAATAAAATAAATTTATTTAATGCGTTAGTAACAAGAAATTTGTTAAAAACATTTTCAACTAAAAGAGAACGTAAAGTATTTTTATAATACGAATCCATTTTTAATATAATATAAATTAATATAATATAAATTAATATAATAAAATTAAAATCTAAAATTAAAAATAAAATATAAAATTTATATTTTATATAATGATCTAGTTATAAAAGTATTAAAGATATTGATTATTTGTATTCAATTATTGAAAAATTATATATTGAAAATAATAATTTTATAAAAGAAAATAAATTATTATTAAATGAAAAAAATGTAAAAATTTATATGTTAAAGGAAAAATACATACCGTACTAACATATCAAATGGAAAATAATAGACTTGATTTTATAAATAGATATAAAAATTATACATTTTTATAATGCTTATTAACGTCAACATTTTAATTATGAAAGGTGTAACCGGAATTAGTTATAAATTAAAATATAAAATAAAAAATAAATAACCATCAATTTTATGATAAAATATACAAAATAATTGATAAACTATTTAACTATAATATTTTGTATAATTTATATATATAAATTTAATTATTTTATAATTATTCTTATAATACAATAATTAGAATATGAAAGGATTATTTTTATTTATTGGAGAATCATTTCGTTCCGGTAGTCAATATAGTCGCATAAAAGGATTACCAGAATCATATATAGAACAAATAAATGCTTGCCAAAGTCATGTAAATTTTATAAAAAAATTAGAAGATAAATATAAATTAGAAAAAAGTAAAGTAGTAATTGTTTCATATAGCACACAATATAATAATGAATTATTAAAAATTTATAATGATAATATTGTATCATATTTATTTTTTACAAAAATGATTGGTTTAAATAATTTATTTCATGAAGGAATAAAAAAAATAAATAATATAAATGATTACGATTTTATTTTTTATAACAGAATTGATTTATATTTAAAAGATACTTTATTTGAAAAAATTGATTTATTACAAAATAAAATTTTATTTGCAAATATTTGTTGGTTAAGAGATTGTATATGTAAAAATAAATATCCACGTGTAAATGATATGATAATTTTTATACCACGTAATTTTTATTCTAAAATTACATATGTTCATGTATATCATGATGCATGGTATCATTTAATTGAAAAAGGAAAAATGAATAATGATGATATAGATTTTATTTTAAATACATTTCATGATTCAGATTCTGAAAAAGATTATAATCCATTATATTATATTGTAAATAGAAATCAATCATTAATATGGCATGATCAAAATAAAACATTTGATAAAAATAAATTTTTTTTATATATTAAATCAAAGTAATCATTTTTATGATATATAAAAAAATGATTTAAATTATTTAAAAATATTAATATTATAAATTATAAATATTTTTAATATAATTTTATGAAAATGTCATATATTGATCCAATAAATAAAGCAATACTTGAATTTCATAACTATTTAAAAGAATCTAAAAATGAAGAAGAAATAGAAAAAATTATTAAAATTATTATTGAATATATAAATAATCCAAATAAAGAAGAAAACTATGAAAATACTATAAAAAATTTTGAAAATAATACTTTTATTACAGATATCATTGATTTAATATATGAATTAAAGCCTGAATTTTATTATATCATTTTAAATTTATTTGAAAATTCTATTGAAAATTCTATTGAAAATTCTATTGAAAATTCTATTGAAAAACCTATTGAAAAACCGATTGAAAAACCTATTAAAAAATCAACTGAAAAATCAAACAAAATTATTGAATTTTATATAGGTATAATATTAGATAAAAAATTTATTCAAATTTCTAAAAAAAATAATGAACTAATATTACCAATTTTATATAAATTAATAGATGAAAAAAAATGTGATGAATTTAAAATTATTATTACACAATTAAATAACTGTAATGTTCAAATAAATTGTTATGTTAATAATACAAAAATTAATACAAAAGATATATATAAAGATATTACCAGTCAAGAAAATATTTTTAATAAAACAATTATTGAGGCATGTAAATTATGGAAACAACAAAAAAAAAAAAATTATCATGAAAATATTGATACACCAAATAAAAATAAATTTTTTATATTACCACTTAATTATGTATTTAAGGGGGACTCATCTTTATTAGTTAGAGTAGGTTCAACAAGAATTCATGATGATTCAACTACAACGAAAATATATATAAGATATATTAATACAATATATGAGATAGGAGACGAAGTTATATGTATTATTAAAAAGAATGTTAATAATATTGAACTTATACTTACTGATCCATATTGTTATCATGGTATTACTGTAGAATTAAATATTAATGATAATTACGGTATTGAACAATTAAAAAAAGCGAATGACCAATCTATATGGGTTTTTTGTATTAATGAATTAATTAATTATGAAAATAGTGCACATTTAATCGTTTCAGCAGTTGAAGAATCTTAAAATAATTATTGCTTAATTTAATCTACATAATATTTGTGATTATTTTTTGCAAATTTAATATTACTTTAGTATAAAAATATATGATAATACAAAATAAAAATTTTATAAATTAAATAATTATTTATAATAAAAAAATGAATTTATTTTTTTAAATAGTTAATTTTATATAAATATGTTAATCATATTTAGTGAAGTCTATTTTTTTGGAAAGAATGGACATTAATAATAATGAAAACGAATTAAATTTATACAAAAATACAATTAAATTTTATTTAAGTTTTTTAAATACTCATAAAAATTTTAATAATATAATAAATATTATTTTAAATTATATTAATCATATTATTAATCATAATAATATAGATATTATTATGATTAATAATATAGATATTATTAATGAATATAATATTTTATATAATACAATAAAACAAATAAAATTTAAAGGATTTTTGGATATGTATTTATGTATTATTAATATTATTAATTCTTTAAAAATTGAACATATTATTGAAATTCAATATATTATTAAAAATTTTATTAATGAAAATGATAAAAATATTATTATTGATAGTGATGTTAAAAATGATAAAAATATTATTATTGATAGTGATGTTAAAAATGATAAAAATATTATTATTGGTATTGATGATAAAAATAATATTAATGAGATTGATGTTATTAATTTATATAATAAAGAAAATTTACAAATTTCAAATAAAAATGATAAAAATCTAGAAATTAGTGATAAAGTATTATGTATTCTAGATAATTTAGATAAAACAAAAATTAAAGCATCTGTTATTAATAGAGAAAAATATAATATAAAATATGAAAGAATTCCAATGAATAATAGATTAATAAAAGCTGAAAATGGTTCTAAAATTATTTGTGAAATTACTGATATTAATGATTTTTGTAATAATAAAGGATTTAAAACAGGTATTCAAGTTAAACTAAAATTATTACAAATATTAAAAAATGTATAAATATTAGTTAATAATTAAATATGTCTAACCAAATATTATAATATAAATAATTTTTTTTTAATATTTTTAGTTAATAAAAATAAATTTTATTTTTATTATAATGTTTTGTATTTATAAAATAAATTATATTAATATAATATAATATGAATATTTCAAAAAAAAAAAAAAAAA
>JGI10211J14876_10000089_pt1 | contig 32106 bp, 43 predicted proteins | sample Etolagsediment_FD_14876 | JGI IMG/M metagenome (IMG submission 14876)
CATTTCTGTTAATTTTTCCCTGTCGGTCACATACGGTATCATATGAAACTTGGCAATGCCATACTCGTATGTATCGTAGCTATCGACCGTGCATATTATATCGCCGAGAAAATCAAGAACTTCGAGAGGAGACGTTACCCGGATACTCTTCGGTGTATCGTGGTTTCCGCCGGTAACGAGTACCTTGATACCGTTTGCCTGAAGCTCGAACAACTGTCCTATACAGAACGCGAGTGTCCTGTTGGTTGGCCGTAGTCCGTGGAACAGGTCACCTGAAATCATGACCGCATCAACCTTTTCCTCAACGGCTGTCTCTACAAGAAAATGGAACGCCTCGAATACGTCCTGCATACGAATGTTCAAGCCCGTATCAGGATTGGCCTTTCCATATGCCGTATAACCGAGATGTATATCTGCCGTATGTAGAATCTTCATGATTACGTTAAATAGGCATGGAATCTTATAATAATTACCCCACCGCGGTATTACTCTTCTTGGATATCTTCTTCTTCGTAATCGAGTATAGGTTCGAACTCTTCTTCGTCAAAATCATCTTCGTCGTCTTGGCCCGACAGTATTTTTTCATCTAAAACCTGTCCTTTCGCCCTTTATATCGTGTCATCTTGTTACAACCACAGATAGGGCACCTGCAGTCATTGCAAAACTCGTCTACCGTCTTGCCCTTATCGATTTCAACGTCCTCATTGTTATAACAATTAGAACAATGTATCTTGACCTTGTATTTTTTATCCTCAGTCATGTATACCCCGCCGAGCCATATTAGACACATGATACACAGGGAGTTTTAAATACATTTCTAGGGGTAGGTATCTGAATCTGAACACCGCCAACATAAAATGTTTATCTAGGGGTAGGTATCTGAATCTGAATACTGCCAACATAAAATGTTTATCGGGTCAGGTTGCGCTATGAGATACACTACCCCTAAAACCCCTCGGAGCTAGTCGCAACTTTGGGTTGGTGAGAAGGTCGTTAGTATCTTTGGGATGAGGTAATCGGCGACTCGTAAAATATCAAGTTTATATACTATAATAAATAATAGTTATTCAAGAGAACAATCCATAGGTTGATTACATGTTAAAAATGAAGAAAGGAACGGTATTACTTGTCCTCGGTGCAATTGCAGTCGTCACCGTACTGACCATAGCAAAAGAGAACAAGGATTCCGAACCTGTGGAATAATGGTGAGATTATATGGAACAGCAGTCCCCGATACCGCATAACCTCCTGGCGCCATTACAGGCGATTCGTTACGACGTAACAATCGTAGAGGGTATGCCATACGCAAACGGTATCATCATGCTATTGCTCGGCCAGACAACCAATGACGGTAACATAATAACGCAGGAACTACAGATGGCATTGTCCAATACCGGCCTTACCGTCGATGACATGACCCGGTTCATGCTTAACCTGGAAGATAACCTGAAGGCACTGAAAGCGAGTAACCCCGCAATTGCCGAACAAACCATAGACAACTTCCGTGTTCTTTATTACACGTTCTTCATAGAATATCTTAAACTGTACTCTATGACGGACAAGTTCTATTCATTACAGGACATCAAACAATCATTGCAGAATCACGACGTGAACCCTGCGTTAATGGAGAACTTCGTTAACACACAGGAATTCTCGCCAAAGATGTATGCATTTTCCGTGAAGAACCCTGCCGGTATCCAGCAGCCCCAGCTTTGTCCGTGGGTGTTCGTGTATAACGATGGCGGCAAGACCCGGATTTTCATGACCAAGGAAGACATGGTTCAGTACGACACGAAGTTCGGGCACAAGAATTTTCTTGACAAGGCGTTCAAGAAAGAGAACTGGTACATTACAGGTATCGGCCTTGGCCTGCTCGTTGCTGTTGGAATAGCAATCAGTATATTCGCAAAGAAGAAGCATAATAAGAAGGTCGATGAAGAAAAATCGGTGATTGCACAAATAGAGGCCGAGGCAGGTGAGGACGAATGACCGACGAAGAAATAGAGACCGTAATACCAGAGGTCATGCCAGATAATGAGCCAATTCCTCAAAAGTTACCTCAGAAAATTTCCGATAATCCACTTAGCAACATAGATGTCCATGCCTTCGAGATGGTGTTCAACTCGGAATCAGGTATCGATAATATCAAGCCGCCTAACGACGAGACAATGAAGATAATCGCAATTGCGGCCATCGTGGGTGGCGCTGCAATGGTCGGGCTCGGTATGTTATTGCTGACCGAGGCGAGCAAGAACAATAAGCCGTTACTATCAAGTTCAGGTTCAAAAATAAAAGGCGATAATTTACTGGAGGGTAAATAATGTCTTGCGGATGTAACGATTCACAATCTTCCAACCGGGATATAGTGGTTGATTTGAACAAGCCCCATCTCAGGACCGTTGCGGTCAGGCCGACGAAAGCGAACCCTGACATCAGGGTTGTGGTCGGTCAGGGCACAGACGGTCATTACGAGCCCAAAGAAATAATCTATCCAGGTTATTACTCGCCATCCGAGATACAGGAAAAGGTCGAGAACTACTCAGCGAACGATGGCGGGTGCAAGGTTTGTCAGAGATACGCATCCGAGAATGATACCATAAAATACAAACACTATGCGTCAATCGCTGGTGGTATCGTTGTCGGTATCGTAATCTGTTCGGTAATCGGTTATTACATGACAAAGGCGAAGGGTGGTGCCGAATAATGATTAGCGAGTATGATTATGACCCGTTCTCAATTCATCTACACACGGTATACGGTGCCAAGAACGGCTCGTTACCGGGATACATCACGAAACGTCCTGGCGAGGGCGATGTCCAAACGCACCAGCCTGCAATGCCAAGAGCTCCTGACGAGGGTGGAACCGCGTTCGGCGGTTATGGCCAGGGCGGGTTTGCGTTAACGGCAGAAGAAACGCCCTGGTGGCAGCCGTGCCCGCAAGGTTACGTGAGGTCGAAGATACCACCGCACGAATGCGTTGCAGAACATTACTATGGTGCAGACACCAGGACAGATATGATTTCAATCTTTGCGGGTTTGTTATTTGGCGGCCTGTTTCTCATTGCAGTCGTAGAGCATTTCGGAATGAAGGATGCCAAGAAAAGAAATATGGAGGAAGAAAAATGACATCAGGCAAGCGCATCGGAAACATATCCGTTCCACCTACAATGAACGTGAGATACGGCGTGCATACTAACTTCGTGGACGGCGTATCACTACCTCCAATCACAAGGGTAGGCGGCACGGTTATACCTATATCGCCTACAAAATTACTATTCAACGCAAGCGTTCCGACCCCGCCTCAACCACCCGACCTATTTCCTACGGCAAGTGCATATTCAAACGTGCATACGCTAATACTCGACCCTGTATTTGCAGGTAAGGTAAAGGCTTGGAAGGATGCGATTGACAGATGGGACCCGCAAGCGTATAAGAACGAGGCGAACGCAAAGGGCGGCGTTACAAGCTACCCGTCATCGCAACAAGAACCCGTCTACGACTGGTTCAAGTATACGTGGGGCGGCTGGATTACCGACTATCCTGGCAAGAAGGCAACAATGAAAGAAATCAATATCGTCGGCAAATACNGNAACTGTGCTGGCGGCTTGGTCAAGTTCAAGTATCCTATTGCCCTGTCAACACCGCCGAAGGCTCCGCCNGGCNATTACCCGACTNACGGTAAATGGGCGAAGGAATACGGAAACGCATTATGGNACTGGCGNACAAAGGGCGTGGTCGAGTGGTGCAACCTATGGNCGTATTACCATAAACAGGCAGTCGCAGCGAAGAAGGACGCTGACGCACAGGCAAAAACCATATGNGAGGCTGCCGCAAAGAAACAGGAAGAACTTAACAAGTTCTATCAGGAAGTAGACGCATCAAAGAAGAGCATGCAGGAATCGTATCAAAAACAGCAAGAAATCGAGGCGCAAAGAATAAACACGCTTGCAAACCTTGCAATGCAGGAAGGCCCCGAGAAATCGAAGTTACCGTTGATACTCGGTATAGGCGGCGGTAGTGCCGCACTTATAGGAGTTATAGTAACTATCATACTAGTAATGAAGAAAAAGAAAGGTGGTGCAGAATAATGTTTTTCAGGAACCAGAGCGCAGACGTGTATGTCAACCCGGTGAACCAACCGTACGACCCGTTCAACGACGTTATCGTGTATAATGCCGAGATAAAGGGCGGGCCAGTCGGTGGAATGATAGGCGGCCCTGGTGGTGCCGCTACCAGACCTGTAACCAATACAAAGTATGTAACGACAAAGGTCGGCGGCAGGTTCTCTGTCACAGCGCCTGCCGGATATGTCGTCAAGGGTTATAACAGGGAATACATCCAGTTCATGCAGGGCATCATGTATAGTGCCCCTCAGCCGTTCGTTGGTGGCGGAGGCGGTGGGTTCGGTGGCCGTCAGGTAGGTGGCGGTGGCGCTCCGAAGGGAACACCATCTGCCGCAAACGTCCCTCTTAACACGTTCGCAACGGCACTGAAAGCAGGGAACACGACGATAACATTGTTCAACGAGCAGCAGAACAAACAGATAATCTACAAGATTACGATTAAGCCTGTTATCACGAAGAAGTCGATTGCGTCAAAGATTGGTGCGTCGTTCAAGATTACAGCGACCGGCTATGGAACGTTAATGCCATATGAAGACGGATATATCGGCAATGTTAAGTTTGTTGGTGGCGTTTTCATGGCGACGCCTGTTAAGGCAGGCACGGTTGATATCACTTTCCAGGCCGATAATGGTAACAAACTTATCTATACACTTACTATACCGAAACCGACCACGAAAACATTGTCCGGTATCAATATTCCGACTGGCAAGTTATACAATTTGAATACTATCCCGCTTGGATATAACAAAATATCCTACACTGTTACAGGTATTGTGTCGGTGTCTGGGAATATGTCTAATCCTCAACCTAATCCTCAACCAGAAGCCTATTACGGCCAGGCTTCTATTCCTCCACCACAACCTGAAACGACTGAGCCTTTCGTTATAAAACCTATAAAGGCTGGCAGTACGGTGATTATATTCACGAACAAGTTTACCGATACGGTCAAGTTGCCGGTCACGGTATACACACCGCCTCCACCTGCTCCGACCACGAGAAATATGACGGCCAGTGGTACGGTTGGTGTGGAGTTCCGGATAGGTGAGCCTCCAAGCGCGTATACCATTGCTTCAGATAATAAATATATTAAGGTTGCGATTAAGACAAGGACGATTACGGGGCCTACCATGCCCGGCATAGGACCAGGACGCCAGGCGCCGGCAATTACTGTTCAGGAGTATTATCTAACACCGTTGAAGGTGGGGACGACTACTGTTACACTTACGGACAAGAACAAGAACAAGGTTGTCTACACTGTTACTATCAAGGCTGGCACGAAACCTGACACGAAACCGTCAACGACAACGAAGACGGCAAACGCGGCGGTTGGTGCCGAGTTCGGGCTTCTGACCGAGCCTGCAGACGATTATTCAATCAATTATGATAATACATACCTGAAGGTCGTTACCAAGGCACGCAAACTTCCTACCAGTGTACAGCCGGGTCCTGGCCAATCAGTTCCCACGCAAACGGTTAATACGTACTACGCAACACCGTTGAAGGCTGGCACGACAAAGATTACGTTGACGAACAAGAAGGACAATAAGGTTATTGTTGTCTATAATGTGTATATCAAGGCGCCAAGTGTGGCGAATACTATCACAATCAATGGCATTCCATATACGATATTAAGAGGTCCTAGGATAGACCCTGAGTCGGGTAACAAGACATACGCATTATCGTTTAAGGGTCGAAAGTACCTTGCGGTATATTACAAGGCGACTGGCAAATGGACGGTTGCCGACCAGGGCGCAATGTATTACAGTTCAGGAGTAACCGTGCCAAAGTCATTAACAGGCGTGTTACTGGTATTAGGCACAGTAGGCGCATCATATTTCGTTGTAAAGAAAATGAGGGATTAAGATGTACAGCAAGTTACTAAACGTGTCAATGCCCGGTATCAAACTTATTGAACCTGGCGTGCAAATATTGCCGACTGGCAATGTTCCGAACGTGTATTACGGTGCAGTCGCTAGCGGTCCTCCGTTTGTCCCGCCTCCTAAACCGTCAGGAAAGATAAACACACCGCCGAACGAAGGAACTTTCGCAGTCGTAAACACCCTGAAAGGCGCTCTTGGTGCATGGTATTCATCTCCTTTCAAGGCATGGGCATCATTCATTATGAGTGTACCAGTAAACCCCGTAAGGCCAATAGCCCAGAACCACGGCAACGTATTGAGTTTTCAGAAGGCCGTGACCGATTGGCTTGCAGTATACACGCCCAAGATTCAGGGCATGAAAGAGATAATACCACCGCCGCCACCACCGTTCACGCAAACAATTGACCCTTATACAAACTCTGCGAAGGTGCTGGTTCAGGCCTATGAAATATGGTACAAGGAAATGAACCAGTGGATTCTATGGTACTCGGGAATGCATAAAAAGGCCATTGAAGCCGCGGCAATAGCTGCCAAGAAAGCGGCAGAGGCTAAAGCTGCCGAGGCTGCTGCAAAGGCAAAGGCCGAAGAAGCGGCAAGGAAAGAGGCCGAGGCAAGGAAAGCACAGGAAGAAGCGGCAAGGAAAGAGGCCGAGGCAAACAAAGCCGCAGACGAAACTTGTCCGCCTGGATATACGTTCAAGGACGGCAGGTGCGTTGATAAAAGCTATGTTGCGTCAAAGCCTGAAACTACCACGACCACGACAACCACGCAGACCACTCAGACAACAACACCGTCTACAACCACGACCTCGCCATCCACCACAATCACGACACCATCGTCCACATACATCCCACAAACGTTCGCATACACAGATGCAGGCAGTAGCAAGATGCTAATCGCGATACCGATAATACTAGGCGTTCTCCTGATTGGCGGCATCGGCACGTTCGTTGCCGTAAAGAAGATTAAGAAGAAGAAAGCGCCTGTAATAGAGTGAAGATTATACACAATAATATAATAAGGTGATTCAAATGGAACCGACAATGAAAAGGTATATCGACCCGAGAGAGGCAACGTTCAGACCATCGTGGACACAGTCACACGGCTCGTCAGTCGATAGCGGGAACTACGTAAGTCCCACACAGGCCGTTGATATTCAATACGGCCGAGACAGTAAAGATGCATATGCAGGTGCAGGAGTGCCTATGTGGGTCAGGAACAGGACGATACTGCCGAAGATAATAATACCGAACAAGACGGGTATCGAGGGCAGGTCAACACCTAACATGCCCGGCATGGACTCTGTCAGACCCATCACGAACGCATACGCAAGATACCCGATTAATGAAGAGCCCGCTGGCGCAACTGACGTTCCGGTTCCAGACGTATATGCCAGTGGCAACGTAGTCAGGTACTCGTCACCATTCACAGCCATCAAGGATTTCTTCGGCAAGATTTGGTGGGCTATCAAATTATTCTTTATCAGGATATTTTCAAAGATAGGCTTGTACAAGGGCATGATTCCGATTAATCCGTATACCATACCCGAGTACATCCCTGACACTACCACCACCACACCAAAGGGAATCGGCACGATGACGTTCGACCCGCAACCGTATTTTCAACAAAAAATCGTCCGGCCGTCAACGAAGTCCGATACTAGCCAGTACTACGGTTCAGAACCGTTCTATAACCACACGGTAATATTTTCGCAGGAGGTACTGCCATGATAAAGTCAAACCTGACAAGCACAGGCGTGTCATATATACCCGGAACACCATCACCGGAGATAAGTCCGCCAATCGCAACACCGCCGACCGAGCAATCCGGCCCGGTTCTCCAGCCGCCAAACCTGCCAGTCATAGAGGTCCCTAAACCCATTTTCGTAGGGCCGCCTGCATTCCCTGTCCCTGTGCCAGCGCCGCACACGGCCGGCTCTGATGCATACATGCAGAACCTTCAGGCATGGCTGCGCGCAGTTACCGATTGGGAAAGAACAACGTTCAACCAATGGCAAAACCTTGTGGTCAAAGACGGTGGTGCAACGACATACGGTAACGAGTCGGCATACAGACAATGGATTGCAAACCTTCAGACATATTTGAAACTGAAGAACGCAAACCAGGTAGCGATTGACAGGACCTCGGGCATGCCAATATTGCCAACACCCCCTCCGAGCAACAAGCTACCGTATCATGATTCTATTATATCACAGGTACCATCCGAGGTATTCTCTGCAACAGACATGGGTGGAGACATTGGTGGTATATCCGGCATCCTTCCAGGCGGTTCAATCGGCGGTAACGGCAACGGCACTACGCCGCCGCAGGCACCTGGCAACTACGGATATTACCTGAACCAGTATATCGACGTTCTAAAGGAATGGGCAAAGATTTACATTTCAGAACAGACCGCTCAGATACCCAGCCCGTCGCCAAAACCGGCGTTGCAAATTGTCACACGCGGCGACAACTACCTTGATATCAATGTGCCGACACTACCGCCTAACATTGCATACACGCAAGACGACGTTATCAACTTCGCAAAGGGCAACTGGCATCGTATATATCACAGGATTGCATCGATGCCAACCAAGACAACAGGCATCGTAAAGGTCATATTCGTGGTCGATAAGCCACAGACACCAAAGTCATGCTCAAAGTCCGAGGTTTGGGACGATAGTAAGCAAAAGTGCGTTCCATGGCAGCAGCCTCCACCGGTAAAGGACATAGTAATACCGAGACCTATCTTCATGAATGAAGCGCCTGAGCCCGGCACTGACGATGCAAAGATGTTCATTAACGATTACAAGGTATACCAGAGTGCGTTCAAGCAATGGGCGGACACCGATGGCGAAAACTGGATGAACGAGGTAATATCGAAGGCCGTAAAGGGCGACCCTGTAATATGGACGCCTGGAATATCCGGTGACAATTATAATACATGGATTGGCAACATGAAGAACTGGTGGAAAAAGAACTTCAGGTTCTGGGAATCGCAACCCGGCGTATTACCAAGCCTACCTCCGTATCCACCGGCAAAACTACCGCCTACAACGCATCCCGATATCCAGGCATACCTTGGCGAGATGATAATCTGGACAGAGGCAATCGATTACTGGATGCAGGTATATGCCGAGCTTGACAGGAACGCAAGAAAATCGCCTGAGCTACCGCCTGGCGAGGAAGACCCGCCTGAAGACGAGCTCCGGCCACCTATCGCACCTGAGCCCGACCTCGAACCGATTGACACCACAGGACAATTACCCGAAACCGGTAAGGAAGCGCCACCGGTATCACCTGACCCATCATTGGTCGCGACTGTCAAACCGACAGGAGGCGTTGAAGTGAACAAGGGTCTCATTGCCGGAGGCGTTATCGCAGGGTTAGCCGGATTACTCGGTCTTGCGTTCTTCCTGAAGAAGAGAAAGAAGGAGTAGATATTTATGATGCAAGGTTTGACAACGAGCGGACATACCATTACCGGCGGACAGACCAGTGCAGGCATTACAATATCTGGTCGCGGCGAAAGCACTACATCGGTAGGAATCGCCGGTAGCAGTGGAATACCTAGAATCTCTGTCAGCGATACCGTTTATATGATACCATTATTCAAGGACGATGTCGTACCGTTTCCTGGTACAAAAGAGGCCGAATCATATATCGCCAAAGTACAGAAGCATTGCTCCGACACACGTATATGGCGAGAATCGGCTTTCAATAAATGGAAGTCAGGCCTCGTGGGCGCACCTAATACACCTGCCATGAACCATCCTATGTATATGCAATGGGCAAACGAGTTCTATGCATGGATTTCAAAAATGCTATCGGGGCAGATGCCAGTCAATATGTCAACCACGGTGCCACCATTTCCACCTATGCCGCCAGCGGCATTACCGCCTGCAAACACAACGACTGCATCACAAAGGTCATTGCCAAACATAAACGACCTTAAACAAAGAAAAACAGTCAAGAACGACTGGTCGTATGCAGATTACATAGACAATTATACATGGACATTCTGCGAGATGTGGGATAATTACACAAGACAGCACGAAGAATACAAGAAGATAGAGCCCGAGAAGTCGCCTGACGAGGACAATTCAAAACCTCCCGAGGATTCCGACCCGCAAGATGACGGCACGCCTGACGAGTTGAAGGAGCCCGAACTTATCGAGCCGCCACCAACTACCACACCGTCTCCCGACATAATTATACCCGACCAGAAGATGGGCGTTAACAAGGGCGCTATCATTGCAGTGGGTGGCGTAGTCGTTGCATTGCTCGGTCTCGCAGGGTTCGCGTTCTATATGAAAAGGAGGGGTACATAATGGTTAACTATGACAATGTTATAGAAATTGTTAGGCACGACGTTACATCATACCTACCGGATAGCTGGTATGGCGAAAGCCGTGAAATGTCTACCAGAAAGCGTTACACGCACGGGATGGTATACGAGATTCAGCAGTTCCAAAACACGAAGAACGAGCAACCGTTAAAAGAAATCTTCGGCAACGACTTCCCCGACCTGATGGAATGCCTGAACAAGAACAATGCAGAGTGCGTTGCAAAGGTTCTAATGAAAAGGCTAAACATACAATACCCATATGTCGGCACGAAATCGATTCCAATGGAACGCGTTAATCGTGACGTATACACGGACGAGGTAGTCACATTTCCCGCTGCCAACACCAAGATTTTGGTAGCCGAATCACCTCAGAGACTTGAGGATACTCTTGCCATTATACAGAACCTCGAATACATTCAGAACGGTCTACGAATATTCAGGTTCAGGAAGGAGGGCACCGCAATCATAATGCTCGGGATTTACGATGACAACACCCTGAAAAAACGTGTATTACTCACAATGACAGGGCGTGCAAAGGCAAGCAGGCCGACAATAGGCGATACGATAGGCGGTGGTGTAAACCTGGGTTTCACGCCTGTCAACTCGATTGTGGCACAATCAGTCCAGAACCGGATTGCAACACCGTTTCCGCAACCAACAGAAGAAGAATCCAAACCGCCAGCACAACCCGACGGCCCATACGAAGACGGCAACCAGATGCCAGAAGAAACCGACGTTGTTCCGCCAGGCGAGCACAGTGATGAAGTGCCGTATATGGAGGTCGATATCGTAACCGAGCCGAAGAGCAGGGTCGGCCTCGGCCTTGGCATCGCAGGCGGAGCGATTGGCCTTATAGTGGTTGGTATCATAATATTCATGGCGGTTAAGAAGAAAAAAACGCCTCAATTGGATTAAGTTTATAAATGATAATACCAAATAATAGTAGTATACACTCAATATTGAAAAATAGGTGAATAAAATGAAGCGACTATATTGGTTAGCTGACAATGAAGAGCCAGCCGGCGATACTGAACTGAACTTGCAAGAGGGCGCAGAGTCGTCTGGCATGGAGGCCGAAGAGACGAGCGAAGAAATCGTCCAGGAAACCACCGAGGCCCAGCCGACAGAGGCAACCCCGCAGGGTACAGAACAGCCACAGGAAGCCGAGCCAGCATCGCCTGCACCCGCACCGGTTGCAGTGCCTGCTGTAGACTGGCAGAAGTATGCACCTGTCGTTGCAGGTGTGGCCGTCATTGGCGCTCTGATTTTCTTCTTCATGAAGAAAAAGCAGTAAACCAAACTCTTAAACCTAACGCACAAGGCGTGCATATACTCTCATCACCAAGGAGGCAATATTAATGGCAGAACGGGATAACACATGGAATCTTAACGTACATCTGCATCAGTTCCCGAAAAAAACGTTACTGACAGTGAAACAGCTCAGTGACAAGTATAACGGGACAAAGGAATGGCTTGCAAACGTCTATCATCACCCCAAGTCGAACGAATACATACTCGGCTCGCACGTCGAGGGCGACTATTCAGGGGTGAGCATGAAGCCTGACGAGCAGGCCGTCAAGGACTCTTTTTACACGGGCATGGTCGAGTGCACGGAGAACGGTATGGAAAAGGAATCGTGCAAGCGCATCATGAACGAGCAAATAAAGTTTAACGGTAGTACCTATTCCGCTCCCGGCAAGCAAAACTTCGGTGTTTCGCCGGAAGACCTTGTTGCAACATTACACCTTCACCCTATTCGCAAGATGGAATCCGAGCATAACAAAAAGATTCGAAGCCAGTTTTCCGGCACGGACATCGGTTCCGAGTTTGCAAAGGCGATTCGTGACGACAGGAACTACCGGATGTTTCTGACGTATCCTCATAGCCATAACGGCCGTCGCCATAACATGCTAAAGATGATTGTGTTCCCTGGTAAGAAGTCGATGGAAACCATGAAAGCGAGCAACCCGCATCTGACCGAGCAGCAGATTATGTCAATTACGCCTGACGGCCAGGGCATTGAAGTAGTCGACTGGTATGCATATCAGGACGAGGCGAAGAAGAGGGGCCAGCTCGAGGAAATCGACATCGAGAAAGCGACTGGCACCGAGGCATACAAGTCAGGCGGCCGGTATTACATTGGTTTTGGCGTAGCGGTCGTTGCCGTTACGGTTGGTGTAATTTGGTATATCAACAGGCGTGCCAAGAAGAAAAAGGCAACGTGATTAAATGCGAATTCAGGGACAGCCCTACGGTAATCTTGACACAACATGGGTTGATGGTTTTGCAATCGACAGGCATGGTCGTAGACGACCGTATGTCGGTATCACCACAATGAACGGTATGATTATTGATTATGTATGGCTTTATCCTGACCCCGGTTGGCCTGGTGGTTCTGCAATATACGGTACCGAACAAACAAAGAACTGGTCGCTAATCAGTATCGGATTCGTATTGGGCGCAGCTACAGTATTCTTTTTATCACAATCAATAAAACGGAGATGACCTTATGCCAAAGAAAACGAAACAATTACTCGCAAAGAGTGTTATTAAAGCAGACGAGATACCAATGCCGTTCGGCGGCAGGGTTCTACTGGCATTATACTGGCATGCATGGAAGATTTTTGGGCCTGGCCACAACTGGTCAACGTATAAGGGCACGGTGAAGGCATTGAACACGCCCATGAAGGTACAATCGTGGCTCTGGGCGAACGTCAAGTACACGAAAGACACGAAAGAGGCAGACGAGTGGCAGTCCGCCAAAAGAACATGGGAACGACGACGGGCGGACTGTGAAGACTATGCTATCTTTGCCTGTGAATGCCTTAAAAAGCACTACGATTGCCTGTATTTGTGTATGTACTATAAGGACTCCGGACATACCACGCTACTTATCGAGAACGGTAAGGAAGGCAAGAAAAAGAAATGGAAGTCCGTTGGAACATACGGTTACAAGAACCATAAGGGCATTGATTATGGTGACATCATACCTGACTGGTCACCTGAATACAGGAAATGGGACAGGTATCGTGTAAAGGACGAGGAATGTAAGACGATAATAAAGAAGGATAAGTAGTAAGACCTATTGAGAACTAAACCTTTAAAGGTTTAAATACGATTATAACTAATAATTAATTAATGAAGTACGGTACAGACTGTACATCGAACCGAATGCCGCTGGGTGAGATAATCGGCAGTATTGCCGATATACGCATCGACAGTGGAAGCCTACCGCCATACAATATCCCGCCAGGCAGCCCATCGTCTATCAGCAGGAACGGTAACGATTACTGGTCATTCTGCTACTCTGTCGAGTACGACGACGGCTCCGAGGAGGAGACCTATAGTCTTCCTGACCTACGCTCAACCATAAACGAGATACGTGCAAAAGGCCGCCTGATAGACAGGGTCTATGTCTATGCCGAGCATATCTCAACCGATTGCAGCACGTCCTGCGTAGGCCAGGCATGGCATAACAATGTCCCTGACATCCACTGCCACAAGGATTTAATAGGCGTCGTAGACGTGTTCGATTCAAGGGATAGCATACCATCATACGCAGAAAAGTTTGTCTTGCATCACGCTCAAACAGGTAAGGTCGGCAAGCACAAGACAAAAATTTACGAAGATGACGGCTACACGAAGGTCAGGTATCACAATACAGACGTGATATCATTCAACGATAGAGAGATTATACTCGACTCGGGCGGCTGGCAAAGTAACACGACAAAGTCACGGATAAACCAGGCGTGCAGCCAGTTTGGCCTCGGCTGCGGCGTGTTCCAGAAGGATTATCAATGGTATGTCACGTTCGGCGATAATGATTATCATAACCCGTTGCATTTCCATGACGGCATTAAACTACTACGCGATTACGAGACGATACCCGAATATGCCGAGGAGTTTGTACTTCATTCGCCTGCGCCAACCGGTACGCATTATTTCTACACCGATGATAGTGTGTTAAAGAACATTGATGGCCTATGGGAAGAATATTATACCGTAATAAAGGTAACCAACGTCCCTTCCTATATAGCAGGCAACATCGCGAAGGAATATGCGAAATCAATCGGCAAGAAATTATCAGGCGGATACTTCAGCTCGGATTCATTACCTTATAATTTCGATACCAACTACACGGTATTAACGGTGGGCATCCCCACCTATTCCAGAGAGTTCATATTGCATTCCATTGAATCATATACAAAGCATGAATTCAGGTTAAGTTCGCCAAAGAAACACCCAACTGTCGCAATCGACCTTGACGGTACGATACTCGAATCGCATCACAATCTTGGTCATGACTACTATGGCAAGCCGCTACCAGGCGTCCATGATGCATTGCAGAGGATACGTGACGCAGGTAACAAGATAGTGATATTCACGACCCGTAAGGATAACGCGAATTTGAGAAATCATCTCGATAAACACAAGATACCGTATGACGCAATCAACGACACGCCATGGATTGGCCATGCCCCCACATCAGCGAAGCCTATGGCACAGGTATACATAGACGACAGGATGGTCCGGTTCGATGGCGACTGGTCAAAGTATCCTGATATAGTCGATAATTTTCATCCATGGTACAAGAAGAACAAGCCGAAAAAGGTAATCGGCATCGATTTCGACGGTGTTATATCGGATTATCAGGGCTGGCTCGGTGAGGACAGGTTCGCGAAACCGGTGCCCGGCGTATCTGAAGCGTTGCAGAAGATACGTAAGAGAGGCCATACGATAGTCATCGCAACCACACGAAGAGACACGCCTTCGTTGAGAAACTACCTCAGAACGCATAATATACCGTTTGACAGGATAAACGAGGAAGCAACCGATACAACGTCTGGCAAGGTTCATGCAGACCTATACATAGACGACAGAGGTTTCACGTTCAACGGAGACTGGTCTACCGTTCCCGACGATATCAAGGGGTTACATCCGTGGAACAGGAAAGACGATTATAAGGCCGATGAAGAAGATGGTTATTATATCAGGAACCTTGTAAACGAGATTATCCGTTACGATAAAATGCCAATAGAAGAACAGGGGTTCAACATAGGCGAAGATATATCCGAACTAGATTACACGTTCCACTACGAGGTAGACGATGAACAGGCAGAGAATCTCGTAATGGAGATTGAAAACTATCTTCGTCAGGAAATATACAAAAGCTACGGTATCAAGATAGATATATTCAATAATCATATTTTCAAGATACTGTTCGACAGGGCACCCGATTCCACGGAGCCCGAGGGATTCAACATACGCGTTAATAATAAAGAGCTAGTTACGAGACCGAAGACGTTTGAGCAGGAGTTCATATTACACGCCACGAACCCAACACCGCTGACAAAGAAACTGCGGAAGATGGTCATCAAATTAATGTCGAACCCCGATGTATTGGAGAACTATGATTCAAGATGGAAGAACTGGCAGTTCGCATGGGACGATTGGGATGATGTCGATTCATTGTTCCCTGAATGGGAATACGCATTGCCTGGGCAATACGCAATCGAGTTCGATGTCCCGTATCACTACCGGCCAGTCTCAAAACATCAGGTAGACCAGTTAAACATGTATTTATGGAAACACGCCCACAAATACCTGGTAGAGCATGAGAACATAGACATCTTCCTTGACGAGATGAAGATGGTAATAAACGTAATAGCAACGACGAACAGAGATGCCGTAACGATTTACGTTAACAACATCAATGAGGGCAAGTTGCCAAGGTCGGTAAAGGAGTTTGTCCTTAGCGCAAACGAAGGATTCGCAGACGACGCGGTTGCAATGCGCGACCTGATAATAGACTACCTCAAATCAACGTATCCCGACTACTCGAGATGGGACCTCATTACCGACTGGTATAATGATGACGAACTCCAGTTAGACTGGCGGTTTGATAAGTATAAGTCAGATAGGTGGGTACAAATCAATATATTCAGAAATTTGCAATCCGCTGTATACGAGATGATGCTAACGCATTTCGGGAGGGTTGACGAGAATTTCGTAAAGATAGAGGTGCTGGCAGACGGCCCTGTCGATAAGAACGACGAGTTGCAGATAAGGATACAGTACAGGAACATTGAACGCGCATTCCACAATACACGGAGGAGTTTGTATTATGAAAAAATCAATAGTGATAGCAGGGCTCGGGATTGCAGGAATAATCGGCCTGACGTATGCAACGAGTAGACAATCGTTCAATGCACTACAGGGTCGGCCATTAACGGTCGTGCTCGAGCCGTATACCGGCGAATATGCAAACAACCCGAACATAATGGATTTCCAGAGAAGGTTACCACAGATGGTGAACACCGCAGTCGCAAGAATAGAAAAGATGTTCGGCAGGAAAGAGCCCGGCATCACGGTCAATATCGAGATAGACGACTCGTTCGGCTCGGACACGTTCGTTATACCGTCAGCGGCGACAAGATGCCCGAAGGTACCGTATACGAAGGAACAGGGCAACTGTGCAAACTACGGCATCAGGCTCGGGTCGAAGGCGATTACGGAGCGTTACAAGGGCCGGACAACCATCGACAAGATTATGACACACGAGCTCACGCACATTTTCATGCTATACCATATCCCGAACCATGACCAGTTGCCAGATTACATAATCGAGGGTATTCCTATTCACATAGCTAACCAGGAACGCGAGATTAAGAACTTCCAGAAACAGAACAAGGATAAGAACATACCATTCTTCTTCTCGCCTATGACCGAAGGTCTTTTGTCGTCAGACGAAAAGAGGTTCGGATGGAAGTACAAGGAAGGCGAGATACACGTTGATAAATACGGCGAGATTGTAGACAAGTTCAATCAGTACATGTTACATCACACTTAAATAATATGATAGACAATAGTAAAGGTAGATTAAGATGTATGGATTCACACATCGGCCGCCTAACCCATATCTATACGGGTTTCACGCAACCAACCTCGAGCACCAGGTATACGGTAAGCCGCCGCAGAACAAGCTGGACCTTCTGCACCCGTATTACCGGAAGCGTGCCGCAAAATATGTGATTCCATTGATTTACCTTGGCAGCGCAGGTTTCATGGTATGGACGGTATGGTATTTCTATTTCAAGAAAGAAAATCGCGAGTCATGGAAAAGCGCTTGGCTCGCATTCCTGAAGAACGCCCAGGGCGGTTTCATAGGCGGGTTCTCATTTGCCGTGTTCCTTGCAATCCTGATAAGTGTATCGCTATGGTGGAAAGGCAAGTCGTTCAAGAAAGCGTTCAATTATTTTGTAGAGAAGTTCAGGGAAGCCGCTGCGGTTGAGCGATTCGGTGAGATTACCGCAGGTATGCCTGTCCCCGGCCTATGATTTTAACGATGATTCGCCTTCCTCGTCAGTGACTAAGCCCAGCAAGAAGGTTAAAACCTCAACGATAAGTATATATGCATTCTCATATATATACCCTATTCAGGGATGGGGTAGCTGGTATGGGCTTCGAGTTCTTCTTCCTGAACTCATTTCATTCGCAATGGTCTGTATGAGGATAGGGGAAGACGTTCCAGAGGTTCGACTCCTCAAAGACCGCTCAATATGGGGACGGTCCCGAAATTAGATTCGTTTGTATTCCCCAAAATATGAAGATAATATTCTTGATCATCTGGACCGTCCTCTCCCTTCCAGTGAACTCTTTATACTTATATCGGCCTTTAAGCCCCTTATCTTCATTTGGACTTATCTTCATTTGGACCATTCATTAAAATTATCTTTGGAACTGACCAAAAGCCATCAATACAGCCGACTGTTATAGTTTGCAATGACTATAGCCTCACGTCTGTCGGGCATGCCGCAGACATTCCGTTACCACAAACAACATCCCGTGTCGCTACATGAACCCATTTGAACCCGTCAGGAACAGGAACAAACCCGATTAACTCGTTACACCATACGCAATAACCTACCTCAACAAACTCGATTCCACGGTTCTTATTAATTATTTCATACATCCCAAAACCCTCAATATTGATAAAATCTAAATATGTTCCTTTTTGTGAACGTAATCTTGTCAAGATATCTCAAATTATTGGCGTTCGGGTCGGGGTTTTCTCCAGAAGGTCTTTTGCCGTTAGGCGAAAAGAGGTTCAGGTCGGAGTCTACCCAGCCCCAAATACTGCCATCATCGTCTACGAACTCGACAAATACCCAGAAAGACTCACCGTATACGCGTAACTCCACAACATTAAACCCGTAAACACTCTGCGCAAACGGTTTTGGATTGACCTTGAACCTACGTTTAGATAGTTTCCTTATTTTCACACGACACGCATCGCAAAAGTCAGCCGTATACCGTTCAAGACAATGGCACTTTACCATATTAATCGCCCTTCCTATCACCAACTGACTATATATAGGCAACTGTATATATAGTTTACCCTACTCGAAAAGGGAGTCGCGACCATCATCTGGTTCAAATTTTGGTATCGGTACAGGCGTTGCATGGCTCTTCGGAGGCATCTTGAATTCCTTTAGAACCGTGTTCCGAAGCATCTGCGTAATCCTGTTATCTGGATTGGGTCTGATAATACTATTTAAGAATGTCTTGTTCAGGTGTTTCCTGGCCGGTTCGTGCCTTTCCTTTACGAATCTCGTAGCGTTTACCCAGTCAAGGTTATTCGTGTCCCGGACAACCGCAATGCATACGGAGCTTGACCTGTTCCGACCTTCGTGGCAATGAACAAGTGTATTCTTACCTTCGCCTACGTAGTAATACACCCACGCCACAGCGATTCTAAAGAGCTCTCTGCCGTAATCGTCTACAAGGTCATCCTTCATGGGTATCTTGGTATAACTACCGTCAAAATCGATTTCAGGCACTTCCTGGGCAACATTTACAATTGCCTCAATACCGTGCTCGGAGATAGCCTGTGTCACATCGTCCATATTGCATATATACAGATTTTCCATTATATTGGAAATCATTTCAAACACCGCCTGTGTTTGTATATTATATCGTTTACTTTTTACGTTCTCTTCTTAGACGTATTCCTTTGATTGTCCGGTTCAATAGCATGTGGTTCAATGCGTATTTCGAGCCCGGATTGTGATTTTTAACGTAATCTTCGGCGTCACGCCAGGACATACCCTTCGTTTTCTCGAGCACGAGTATGGCAACGATAGCAGACCTGCTAAGGCCGGCGGCGCAATGGAGATATACGGTCTTTCCGTTATCTAGCAACCGGATAACAGCGTCCCTAGCCTTCAGCATCATATCCGTCTGGTCAATGTCCCTATCGTCCATCGGAAAATGGTACAATGCACCTTCGGGATAGAGATTCCTGTACTTCGAGTCGTCAATGTCGTAAGCAACGTTCACGACAGCGTTCACGTCAAGTTTTTTCGCGATTGGCACGTCAGGCGCCCCGCCTACATACAGGCTGTCTAGTATCTTGCAAATCATTTTTAATCAACCATTCAATATACTTGCACAATATTAAACGTTACGGCTCTAGACCAAACTTCTTCCATAAATCCTCGTATGACATGGTCTCGAGTTCTTTTTCTCTCTCTAATTTTTCTTCAGGCGTGCATTCCCGTGTCGAACCAATCAGTTCTTTCAGTGTCAGTATGATAATATCCTTCCTGACCTGCATCAATATCTTACCGAGATGGTTCTGACCAGTAATGCCTACACACCTAGGACACGAGCAGTCGCCCCATATATTATCATGCCATGTATTGCCCTCAATTAGCCTCGCAGTGCCAGTATTGATTAACTTCGTCTTCAGGTCGTCATACCGCATGAACTTCTGCGTAACAAGCCCTGACATAACATCGATTTTTATATCGTTCCAGTCGTCACGCCGGTTGCCCTCGACCTCAAGCTTATGCGCAGTCTTCTTCGACCCTGCTGGTGTTTCCTCCTTTTGTATCATAATCCTAAGTTTCTTGTCCGTGAACTTCGCAGCCTGATACGCATGCTCGGTGCTCTGATACGTCATGCCATCATACGTAACGGGGCATGGCGAATAAAAGTTCGATAAGAACTTGTACTGCCCCCTGAAATCTTTAATCGTGTCCATCATACAAACCCCGTGCCCTTACAAATCTTGCATCTTATTAGCTCGTCTGCCAGTACCATGCCGTCACCTTTACAGAACGGACATTTTTTCTTGTCAGGCACGGCACGGCCATCCTCGTGCTTTGTCATAGCCTGAACTCCTTCTCGTAGTTCTTGATATGACTCGGCCTTTGGCTCATGGGAAACCAACCGTCTTCACCCGTAAAAACAAACACACACTTCCTTTTCGAGTTGAAATACATCTCACCCAGGTCACCTGAATCAGGGTGCGATTCACGTACGGGTATTACGTTCTGTTTCATTGGCGCTATCATGCTCATAGCTTGAACTCCTTTTCAAACGTTTTGACCTTTGGTGTAAATACGTTAAATAATGAATCAAGGCGTTCTCTAATCCGCTCACGCTCCTTCATGGCCGCATATTCCTTAGCAGCATTCATTAAAACCCCATGTCCTCATCGAATTTAGTTGATGGTATATTGCCCATCAAACATCCCTTGTGAGAGCTACAAGTCCAACAAGACGTATGGGTCAACCTACCACCACAAATACTGCACATACACCACGTAAGAGACACCCCATCAGGAGTTCCGAACCGATTCCCACATTTGGGACAAATGTTCGAAGTAGTTTTGAAGAAATCGAGCGTCATTCCCATTCCTTCCCATATTTACATAGCAATGCATCAAACGCCACACACTTCTCGAACTCCTGGCATTCAAAGTCAAAACCTATCGTCATAGTTTGAACTCCTTCTCAAACGTCTTTATCCTCGGCTCAGCCGGAGGCCACGTAATGTTGATAAGGTCGATATTGCCTGTATAATTCGAATCATAGTTCGTCCAGTCGTTCGCGTTGGTATCCGATACATGCCATATTCCACTTGCATCTGTCGAGTTCCAATAACTCATGTTCATCACCCTTGTTTCGATAGCTCGTGGAGCATCTCGTATACCGGTGAGCCTGGCGTTCCGCAAAACGGACACCGTAGCTTCACGGTCTTGTATTCATCCAATAATTCCTGCGGGTCTATATAGAACCCGTTGTCACAATCTACACATGTTACCTTGAGCATATTTCCACATCCAAATGTTCCATACCGGTCTTGCCCATTATCCGTTCCAGGTTTTCCTTTAACTCTTGCCTCTCAATAAACCAACAAGTATCTTGATGTCATTGGCGCTCGGCTCTTTCAAATCACAGTTTTGACTATCCGCACCGATACTCACAAACAACGGGCTAGTGCTGAGTATCATCCTCGCAAACGGTATCGGGTCGAACGCAAGCACAGGCTCAACGCTTACCATTCTCAAACATCCGCAGTATCCATACAAAGCCTCTGCCCGTTCTTTTAGCGAAGGTGCCTTCGATATATCGTCAGAATAGTACTCATTGGTTTCAAGTGTTGTTCCCAGTATGTAATTCGGCGGAAACTGTTTGAGGAATTCATTAAACCGTTTAGGGTTCTTCGATTGGAACAGATACATGTTATCTGGATAATCATTGCAATGCTCGAGAACACGAGCGATAGCATCCTCTGGAACTGTATCTGCAAAGAGGTCGGACATTGACTCGACAAAGATAATCCTGTTAGAGCCTAGTTTCGTGTTCAACTCGTGTTCTATCAATCTATGGTCACCACTGTATTTCTCTTTTAATACGGGCTTCCTCTTCTGCGGTTTTACATAACAGTAAACACAGTCATGGTCCTTGCACTCGCCTCCTATCGGGTTCCATGTATAGACACCGTCAGTATATTCGCCGAACATGTCCGGCCAGCTGTACATATTTCCACGGCTACGGTTGAGTCCCATATCTAAGACCTCATGATATACATATGATAGATTCTTTATATAGTTTAGGAGGGCATTTTATACTCGTTTCTAATGTATTCTTGCTTGAGAACGTACCATTGTTCACAATCAGGACACTGGAACTTGCCATCGCTAATGTCAGTCGTAAACAACGTCCCGCATTTCTTACATTCGACCCTTCGCATCATCCTTCCGTCACCCTTGCAAAATCGATGTTGAACACGTTGAACTCGTTACACTTCGGGCATCGCGAATACATCTCACCGTTCTTCTTTGACCGTGATACATAGACCGGCCCGTCGCATTTCTTGCATCGCATAGGCGATTTTTGGCACTTGTCATCTATACACCTGACGTATTCCAGTTCTGCCTTGCGTGTCACGAGTTTACCTGACACAACCGGCAAGCCGCACCCGCAGCTAAGTCCGAACCTTATGATCTCATCGTTCTGGAAGAACAACGACCTCTTACAATCAGGGTATTTTGAACATCCGAAGAACTTGTACTTACCGTCCTTTGACCGTCTAACGCGCATATCGGCGCCGCATTCGGGGCATCTAACAGGGTGTTCCATGTCCATATCTGTAATCTCGAAACCAATCGACCTTTCGTTCTTCTTGAAGTACTGGAGTATCTCGTCAAGCTCGGTTAGCATCTTGACATTGACATCATTAAACTGGCCATGCCTGTCCTCAATCGTGTCCATTGCGTCGTTGAACATCTTCGTAAGGGTCTCGCTTGTAATCATGCCGACGTGCTTATCGAGAACGTCAATCACGCGCCTTGCATCGTCGGTTGCCTGTAATATCGTTTTCTTACCGTCCTTTCGTGACGTTACGTAGCCACGGTCTGACAGTTTTTCTATTATACCAGGCCTCGTGTTCTTCGTGCCAAGACCGAGTTTCTCGCATTGCGCTATCAGGCCAATTGTGTTAATCCTCGCAGGAGGCCGTGTTTCCTTTTTCTCTGTTCGCGAACCGCATACGAGAACGTTATCGCCGTTCTTAACGTCTGGCATCTCCTTTTCCTTTGCACTGATAAACGGGTATACCTCACGCCAGCCCTTGTCCACAGTCGCCTTTCCTGTTCCTTTAAACTTGTGCCCGTCAATAGTTGCGATTACGGTTTTAACGGAATCGACTGCGTGGTTACCGAACCCTGCCGCGTTCCTCCTGAGAATCAAATCATATAGTTTAGATTCTTTCTTTCCCAGGTCATCATTGAACGGTGCGACTACCCTTAGACATGGATGCGCTGCGTCTTCTTTTCTACCCTCAACTGGCTTGTCGCGCGGCATGTCGCAACCGAGCATACCTTTCAAGAAGTCCTTGAACTCGGCAATTTCCTTGCCTGTCCAGTCGGCAGGATATTTCTCGGAATCAGTCCCCGGATATGAAATCAGACCGGCCTCGTACAATTTCTGCGCAATACCGGATTGTCTATCAGCGATTTCCTTTGCCGTAAAACCCAACGCACGATTACCTTCTATCTGTAATGTCGTGCCGTTGAACGGTGGTGGCGGAGCTGTTTTCTGTTCCTTATCGGTAACCTTTACATTGACCTTATCGCCGACATTTATCTTCTTTTTAATATCGTCGAGCTTGTCCTTATCCTTTATTTTACCGTCATACATTAACTTGAACCGTTTAAGGTCGCCATCTATGTTAGCCTCGAGCTCGACGTGCAGGTTCCAGTACGGCTCGGGGTTGAACTTTTCAATACTCCTGTCCCTATCCACGATAATCTTCAGCATTGGCGTCTGAACACGGCCGCCGGACAACAGACCAAGGAAGTTATGCGTCGATAGCGTTAAGGCCCTCGTAATATTGATACCCCATTCCATGTCCTGAAGGTTACGCGTAAACCCTGCATACGACCGTCCCCAGTCATAGTCTTTCAGGTTCGACCACGCCGATTTAATCTCTTTATCGGTGAGTGACGACACCTCCATACGTTTGAGTTCAGGGTTGAAATCCTTACCGAGCATATCGGACAGATATTTATAAATCTCAAGGAAGATGCTCGAACCTTCCCTGTCAAGGTCAGTAGCCGACACCAGCACGTCAGCGTCCTTACATACTTTCGTAATGTTATCGAGTACCGATTTTGCATTGTCGATTGGTCTAAGACCAAGCTTATCCGGAGCCGTTATAACCGGATACGTCCATTCACCGCCCTCGCCATCGAACCCGAGCTCGATAAGGTGTCCTCTTGCAGCGACCACGACAACGCCTGGGTCGGTAATCGCTTTCTTTACCTTACCTGCCACGTTTGGCTTTTCGCATAATATTACCGTTTTAATGTAACCACAACCTTGTAACCTTTATTTTCAATTGGAATCCTGTTTGTACATACCGCACATTTACAATCCTAACCGGTTCCGGTGTTGACACCGTCAAACCAAATAATTATTCCACTTCCCTATCGAACATATCATCATCGACCTCTTCCTTTTTCTCGGGCTCGTCGGGTATGTCGTCATGAGTTCTCTTACTGCGTTTCTTTCTTTGCATTATCAGTCTCCGTTTCTGCCATTCCTTCCTCAATGCCTTGTATTCCTTGCTCGTAAACGACTTGTTACAATTTACACAAGAATATTCATCGCCCAAAAGCTCGACATCTCCGTGACAGTTATCGCACATTCCTTCTTCTACCATTAAGTAACACCGGATTTGCCTATATATATAGAGTATTATAATAATTACTATTGTTTTCTGGTTTCATCCCGTAACCAATCAATGTTTTCAGGCGTAACCGCTCTACCGAGGTCGTCTAATTGCCTTGCAAAAACAGACTCGGTTCCTGTATACATCGTGTACTTGAGAAATACATATATATGCTCAGACTTCTTCAGTTTTGTCTCGGTCTTCACGAGGATATCAAAATGCTGACCCGACAGAACATTGAACACGCCAATTGATTTATCAATGCCATTCCTCGGATACGGCACCACCCTGTTCGACAGACCGTTCCCGCGATAGTTAAGACCGCAGAACACCGGTAAGTTGTTTATCTGCGGCTGAATATATATCGAATATTCACGCTCGGTCAGAACGCCCCTATGCGTAGACAACGCATACCGTGAAATGCCAAGGTCATCAACAACGAAAAACTCGGTCGCACCGGTTGATATGGCAGAGCCATTCCTGCCGAATAAATAGAATTGACTATTATCGTTACGTAATTCTTTGATGTCACCGGCGTCAAGCCGAATCTCCATCGGTTCCGTCAGAATCATCGACCTTTTCACCATCAGATTTGTTCTTTCTCTTCTTCCTGAACTTGTTAACGGACTCGGCCACGGCGGCCTTCTCAACTATGGTTTTCTCTCTCGCTATCGTATCCGGCGATTGCATGAGCTCATCGACCGTGCCAATGTCCACGCCCTTATCGCACTCCGAACAGAACAATCCCTCAAACTCGCCTTCCGCCTTATATACCATAATCTGCCGACATTTCGGACACGGCATATCCTGCTGCGACATCGCCATCTGCCTGTATTCCGATGCTGCCCTGTCCCGTCCCAGTTCGGGATATTTCTTCTCGAGTTTCTTCTTCCTCTTTTCATCGACCATTTCAAGACCTCGTCAATTATTGATTGTATATTATAATTGAAAATCTTCACTGTATGTAGGTATATTGAGTTCCTTCCTTCTGAACTTTACGGCATAGTGGTTCGCATACTCGAAACATTTTACCTCATAGCCACAACCGTAATACGCCAACGCATCCTTTTCATAATCGTCGATATTCGCCCAATCCGACTTGTCCTTCGTGTTCATGCGCCCGCTAATTTCGGCCTTCCAGCTAGTACCGCTGCCGATACCGCGTTTCCATTCGGTCGTGTTCATAACCTAAACTCCTTCGTAAACGTGCGTATCCGTTCCGGCTCGGATTCTACCCAGTCGTCATCACGAAATATCCGGGCCATGTTAATAGTTTTCGGTGTTACGATAACACCCTGGCTAAGTAATTGGTTTGCCAATGCATCTGTATATTGGTATGTCACCTGGTCGAAATTCAGACTGGTTTTCATAGAACGAACTCCTTTTCAAAGGTCTTGACCATCGGCTCTTTTTCAAAAATATTGAAATCATAGGTCCCGGAACTCGCCGTGAACGTTCCACCGCCTGTCATTGTCGTGTATTGACCTTGACCAGTATCCATCAATCAACTGTATAATATATAACCTTTAAATATTTTACCTAACCTTGAACTTTATGCAATTTATCAATCATAACTCGACATCAGGTGGCGTATTCTCGCGTCTATACGATTCGATTGCGGCTTTCATTGACCTTACCGAATTGAACCCTGGTTGGTATTTTACCCTGTTGCCAATGCACTCCTTACAGAACGCCCTGAACTCCGTCGAGCAGTACGCGCACTCGCCTTTATCAGGCTCGCCTGGCGGAAGTTTATCGATTTCTCTCGCCTCAATAAACGTCTTGAGCATCTTCGGGATATCGTGTTCCATGTCCTTCACGATTTCCATGAACGTATCACCCTGAACGCAGTACGGATGATGGATGCCTGTCGCCGCCTCGACATAGTCTACCTGACCGCCCTTTATCCTATCGGCATCGAAATGTCCGGACTTTGTGCCTATCAAATAATACGTTGCGAGCTGCCGGTAATGGCTCTTCCCGGGCATATATTGTGTTGACCATACAAACTTGAAGTCATGAATCATATCGTCGATATGGCTGAGCCAGTCAAACCTACCGACAACCACACATTTATGAATAACACCGTTCACGTCCACGTCAAACGTGTGCTTCAGCGTTTGCTCGCCAACACCCTTACCCATCGGGTGGTCCTCCATGAACGAGTGGCATAACGTCCCGAGATGCATCTTCCATATGTTCAATGGTACCGCATACTCGCCGCAAACACGGCCAAGTACCGCTTTGCGAGGGCAACCCAGTAATGACGTTACATGATATTCCTTATCGCGCTTGGCATAGTATCCCTTTGCACTTTTATCAACAAGCTCTTCGATAGGCGCTGCGATTATGCATCTGCGGTAACACCGCAGGCATTCATCAAGCGTTCTATAACCACGCTTGCATCTCATTCCTATAATAGACAAATTACGTTCACCCTGGCGGATTAATGTTATGTGTATTCCTATCGCTTGGTAATTTTAAATAGATTGCTATGAAAAATAATGAAGGGGAAACCAATTATGGCCTCCCCATCGTAAGTACTATTTCTTCTTTTTACCCTTCTTCTTACCCTTTTTCTTGTCTTTCTTGACGTCCTTCCAGAAATCTTTGTCATCATCGACTTTATCTTCTTTCTTGGAATCTTCTTTCTTGGAATCTTCTTCGGGCTTTTCTTCTTCGGGCTTTTCTTCTTCAAGATTTTCTTCTACATCTTCCTTGTATTCTTCTTTTTCCTTTTCGTCATTACCATTACCATACTTGGTCTCGAGCATCTTGTTGTTCCAAGTATGCCTAACTATGTATGAAATAATACCAAGTACAATAAGAATAACGCCCACGGCCATACGTTCTGTCGTCTCTGCGGTAGTCGCAAGTGTCATACCGGAAGATACCAGTAACACAGCCAATCCATCAAAGGTCACTTTCATTGGTGTTCGTCCATCCATGTTTTCACCTTCGTCCACAATATGTGCAATACTTCACTTTATGCTTACTGTCGGTGGATAAGAACTCAAGGCCACAACTGTTGCATTTGTACTTGTCCAGCTCACCATTAAAAGTAATGGCGCCAGCGAAGTATACTGACATAGTTTAAATATTGCACATCATAATATTTAAACATTTCAATGTACTCGTTCCCATTCGGCTCGTATCTGTTGTTTAAGTTCGTCATCCTCGATTTCGGACAAAATATCGGCAATTTCGTCGAACTTCGGAACATCCTTGGATACAGGAGCGTTAAATTTCTTTGTGTGCCTGGATTTGACCTTCGGCATCTGCAAGCACTTGTAAAACACAGAAATTTTCTTCTTGTATTTGTTAAGGTTCTTCAACACGTTATCGGGATACGCCTCAACCTTGTCGAACTTCTTGATTCTGTCGATATCGACAGGTATCATAACAAGACCCTTCTTATGCAATGACAACGGGAACCGTAACGGACCGTTCATCTTGTTCACGGAATAATCAATCGTAATCTCACCAGGGATATGCGCAGCCGCCCCGCGCAACGGCAGACCCACCTGTTTAGCGACAGGCGCAATCAGTTCGTTCACGATGCCAGTCGGCTCATTTATCCCGCCATAGTCACCGATTGCCGAGCAATCATCAGCGCGAACGGCAAGATGCCAGCTTGAGCCTGTAAAGAACGGCTGAACATCGAACATATCCGAAAGACCAACCGCAGCATTATAGACATACGGTCTAACGTCTTCCTCCGGTCTGTCCTCAATGTCGAAGTCTATCGTAATGAACACCAGGTCCTTACCTGTAATAGACGGCACGAAAAATAATGTTATGAGCCCCTTCGAGAACGCCTTTGTCCCGGCCTTCTCGAACTTGCCTGTCCGTGTCATGAACTCCTTAATCTCGGATTTATTCGAGACAATGATTGGCTTGCCTTTCATGTTGCGAACAAGCGGCATCATACCACTGTCCTTACTAAAGTTAACGAGACCCAACGGGTAGCCCATAGTTTCCTCTAGCATATACGGTAATACCTTCTCCCAGTACGATACACGCCGTTTCTGTGCCGACTCGGCCTCCTGTTTACCAACATCCTCAACGCGCAGTGCAGCATACGTTGGCAGGTCATCGATGGATTGGCCCTTGCCAACCGATAAATCCACCTTCTTGTAGTACTGACCGTTCTTGAATTCGATTGTGCCATTCTTTACTAGTTTATCGGCCTGTGCCTGTATATCATGCATCGGCATCTTTGACGCAAGCATCAATTCACGCATGTTGATACCCGTATCGGGTATGAAATTGAGCAACGGCATGTCCTCTCGTATTATTGGCATGTCCTTTAAAACGTCGGTATCGTTCTTGACATCGTCTTCCGGCTCGTTGGTCTCGATTGCCGGCTCCGCAAGCTCTGCCTCACCGCTTGGTGATAACACGCCCTTACGCGTTTTTTTTAAAACCATGCCTGAAAGTTCCTTGGAATAAATATCGACAAGCGCAGGCAACTGACCAACCGATAAATCGGCAGGTATAACCTTTTTCGGAAAATCAGAAATCATAGGATAATCACCGCGCTTATGCGTAGTCGGGTGAACGTATGGTATCCGTTTCGGAAACCGTATCCCGCATCCTTTCGCCTTGTTCTGTGATTGCCAATCATATGAACCGTCCTTCTTGATTGGTCCGAAGTTTTGCACGTTCTTGATGGTCATGGTCTCTGTGTATGCAACCTCTATTATATGCCTCGCCTCGACATAGATAATATCGCTATTCTCACCTATTTTCGTTTTCATCAGTTCCCTGTGCAATGCAAGGCGTTCATCATCGTCCCAGCCGTTCCCGACAGTGCCCATATCTATCATATCACCGTTCGGCAACAACAGGCCAATACATACCGAACCGAACCGAGGTTCCGGCATCTCCATACGTTTACCCTTCTTCTCGATACCGTAGATAACCGCATCGAACGTGAACACGTTCTTGACCTTGAGAATCTTCGTGCTCGTCCTGATAACGAGCCCTTCGAAGCCGACAGAATTAATATATTTCTCGAACAGTTCAACGCCGCCCACGCGCTTGGCCACGACAGGATGGGCATACTTGCATCCCTGGAACAGGTGATGGATGAGTTCGTAACGCTTCCAGTAATCATGCTCGTCAATCTCCCTGCCGTCGAGAGAATGAATATCGAATATACCGAACCTGATTTCCAAATCTGACGGCTTCCCATACTTATCCTGTATCAATGACGACACGATATTGAACGGCAACGGATTGCCAACCTTTGCACTCGGCTCATTATACCGTTTCTTCAAATCATTCGTCCACACACCGTAAATCTCGCCATAGACAATAGCAGAATGATGCCCCTTTTTCTTTAACGTACTAGTAAACTCACGGGTCGCCTCGAAATCCCACCGTATCAACGCCTTTTTACCAGGTGAGTACACCTTCGCTTCCGGCTCACCCCTCTCAAGTACCATTACCCCGAACTCGCCGTCCATCTTTACAGTAATCGCAACAGCGCCGCCGTCCCCTCTCTTCTTGTATTCCTCGTATTCGACGGCCTTTGACTTACCCTTCAGGGTTTCCTTGTAAACCTTTCCAAGCGTCTGAAACTGATTACCTTTTATACTGGAAAATTGCATATCCTATCACCTGTAAGTGTGGGTGGCAGAAGCGGTAATGACAAGACTTTCTGCCTAATCCTATCACCAATAGACTGTATATACATATATACTTATATAGTTTGTGGTCACCTCTTAAATGACGGTATTTGACCGCGTTTAATATAATTGGGCTCGAGATGCGGTAACAGGTAGTGCTTGCGAAGTGTTGCAGCCGTATGGCCTACCTTACCGGCTACCTTTCTCAACGACTTCATAAACGCTGTTTTACGCTCCTTCTCGCCCTTTAACTGACCCTTATAACACTTTAGTTCCTCCGACATCAACCGGTTCGCCTGATAACCTCTAATGTCCTTTGCCGTAATCCCGAACCTTGCAAGGTATCGATTCACCTTATCGGCTTTGATTTTGAACCCGTCAGACGTCTGAAACACCGGTTCCGTTTTCTTCTTGCACCTTTTAATGCGTTTCCGCATGATGCGCGCAACGTCAGGGTCGGTTAACGACTTACTCTGGCATACGCCGGATTTACCTATATATTCGAGACTTACCCAGTTCTTTGAAACGTTCCTCTTTCCGATTTGTTTGACATGCCGACACTGTAGACCCGTAATACCGAAGTGCCCCTTCTTTGCCGAGCCGTCATTCCCGACACGTTCTGCGGTCTTGTCAATGATAGCAACTGCCATTGCGGTCAATGCAAGCTTCTCGTCATCGGAGTGCATGTCCTTCCTGTAACCGAGCCGAACCTTACATATATCCTTAACGAGCGTGTTAACCGCTTTCTTCTTTTTCTCAATGCGTTTGGCAAGTTCTCTCTTCGTGGGTTCTTCCGGCTTCACAAATTTACTTGTGCCCTTTTTATTTGATTTTCCTGCCATGCAACCACCTTTTACCTGTGCCCTTTAGAAGAACGTAAAGGGTTCACTCCATTTATCTGGTTTATACTTCTGCTTATACCTGTATATGATATATTGAGTTTTCTCTCCAGGCCGCCGGACCGTGTATCGTGTAGTCTTATTATCTACAATTTTCTTGGTGACGACCTCGTAATAGATACCGTTTGCCGTAACGTGTTCCTTTCCTGCCGACAGTTTAAATGCCTCGGCGTCCGTATGTAACTGGAACTCGGACACGTATTCCTTTACCTTCGAGCCGTCGTAGGTTATGTCCCTCTCGATAATCCTGTAATCTGCGCCTTTTTCCTGGTCCCATAGGTCTGTCCATTCACATCCGCATCTATCACACGTAATCATTGACGAATAACCTTTTGCCAGAAACAAATCCATATCATACAGGTCCCAATCGTATACGTATTCGAGTGTTGAGCGCCCGTTTTCTGACCAGGTACGTTCGCAGCACGGACACATCTTACCCTCATCGTCATCGGCGTGTAGTTTAAACTCAGGCTCGAACGATTTCGGGCCTGGCGATTTCTTGTGACCGAGCATTATAAGGAAATGGTCGATTAGTTTATCCTTAACGGCATCATCGTACCCACCGATATGCCAATCGGTTATATCATCCAGGTCGTAACCGTATGCCTTGTAATCGTAAATCGTGAACATATCACCGTCAATCTCGCCTATCCATTCTGCCTGAACCTTATTATCGCCACTGCCGAGCCGTGTCGGCTCC